>Ga0207863_100102_pt1 | contig 45681 bp, 39 predicted proteins | sample CeladaPassaD2F12_FD_187497 | JGI IMG/M metagenome (GOLD analysis project Ga0207863, IMG submission 187497) | Cellulose-adapted microbial communities from the Joint BioEnergy Institute, USA - Passage D2F12 (SPAdes) (version 2) | ecosystem: Engineered > Bioreactor > Continuous culture >... | reverse complement strand
GGAACACTTCGTCCATATGATGGCGAACTCACGCCGGGGGCCATGGGAGATGTCCCGCAACCTGAACAACGCCCTTGACACCCGATATTTTCAGGCGCAAGGGCTGGTCAGCATGCTTGAATGTTACTTGGCATTTCGTTAACTCTTCGGAACCGCCTGGTGCGGACCCGCATGCCAGGTGGTGTGAGAGGACGGGGGCTAGCCGCCCCCTTCTACTCGATTGTTGCCGCCGGGCGGTTCATGGTCATGATCGTGTCCCGGAACGTGGGGCGAAGCCTCCGCGAAACCGATTATTTATTGGAAAACTTCTCCATCGCCCTGCGCAGTTCTTCATGGGTTTTGGCGTATTCATCGAGGGGAATCCCTTTCACGGCGGCTTCCCAGCCTTGAATCATGCTGCGGACGCCGGCGGCGGGTCCGTCGGGGTGGGCCAGGATGCCCCCTCCCGCCAGGTGGATCACATCCACCGACCCGATGGCTTCATACGTCGGCACGGCGGTCGCCGCCCATTGGGCGGAAGAAATCACCGGCATCGTGCGGTAACCGCCAAACAGCGGGGTCAGGCACGCCTTGGCGGACCGGATGACGGACTCGTTGCTTTCGTAAAATTTGCTGTTCAGCCCGTTGATGTGAATATGGTCGGCTCCCGCGAGCCGGCACAGTTTTTGATAGGCGCGGAAATCAATGCCCAGCAGGGGATGCCGGGTCATGTATCCCCACTGGTTGCGGTGGCCGTGGACGGGCAGTTCGCTGAAGCTGTTCAGGAAGGCCAGACCGGCCAGCCCGACGCTGTTGATGCTCACCATCACGCAGTTGCCGCCGGCTTTCAGCACGGCGTCATGGTTGCGCTTGAGCTCCTCGATGTCGCCGGTGATGTTGCAGGCGTACATGACTTTTTTGCCTGTCTTGTCCGCGGCCCGCTCCAGCTCCTCCATCACCGCCGTGACCCGATCCTTCAGCGGGGCGTAGGGCGGATCGGCGTTCAGCTCGTCGTCCTTGATGAAATCGAGCCCGGCCATGGCAAGGTCGCGCACCAGCCTGCGCAGGTCGTCGATGGAAAGCCCGATGCTCGGCTTGATGATCGTGCCGACGATCGGACGGTCGTATACGCCGAGCATTTTCCTCGTTCCCTCAATGCCGAATTTGGGGCCGGGGTACTTGGCGGCAAATGCTTCGGGCAATTCCAGGTCCACCAGGCGAAGGCCGGAAAACTCCTGCAGCTCATAGAGGTTCCCCGCGACGGCGGCGAGAAGGTTCGGGATCGACGGACCGAAATTGCGCAGGGGGAAGGACAGCACCACCTCGCCGCGGCGGTATTTTCCGTCATGTCCTTTGGGCGGCCTGGCGCCGGGCAGCGAAGGCGCGTATGCCGTCTCCAGCTCCCGGACGGCCACGATTCGCGCGCCGTGTTTCTCCTTCAGCTCGGAAGTTTCCCCCGGGACGGCCGTGAACGTGCCCGTGGATTGTTCCCCGGCCATAACTTCGGCGGCGTGCTCCAGCGAATAGGGCGTTTCGATGTAATAGGTGGCAAGCACGCGATCCGCATTCATGCTCGATCATCCCCGTCATCAAAAAATGGACCCGGGTTACCCGGGTGGATGAAAGGTTTATTGCAACATGTCCGCAATCTTTTTGAGCGCCAGGATCGGGCTGGAAAGCACCGGCTTGCCGGTCTCTTCCTCCAGCTGTTTCTGCATCCGCGCCATGGATCCCTGCGCCAGGACGAAGGCGTCCACCTGGCCGGACAGGCCGGCCGCCGTCTGGCGGATGAGGTCGTCGTGCTTTTCCGGCTGGCCCTGCACCAGGGCCTGGTACGCGCCTTCCGCCAGCCCGTCGACGATGACGGGTTGTTTCCCCAAAGTTTCCGCCTGTCTCTGCAACAGCCGCTTGGTCGGCCCCAGCGTTGTGGGCAGCGTGGCGATGACACCGATGCGGCCGTAATGGGTCACGGCGTCCGTCGCCATGGCTTCGTCGATTTTGACGATGGGCACTTCGAAACGGGATTTAACCTCGTCCACCACTTCCCCCACCGAGGAGCAGGTGTTGAGCACCACATCAGCGCCGATTTCAACGGCGTGGCGGAAATATTGCTCCAGGCGTTTTTTCACGCCCGGGGTGACGCCACCGTTCGCCACCACTTCGGCGATGAGGCTGTCATCGATGATGTTGAACAGCCGATGGCCGGGGAGCACTTCCGCGAAAATTTTGCGGACGATTTCCGCCAGACCCTGGCCGGTATAGACGGCCACAACGGTTTTGGACATTGCTTCTTCCTCCCTTGGGATGTTCAGGTAATCAGGATGTTTTGTCCGCGAACGAAATGCTCCCGGACTTCGTCAGCGGCTTCCTTGTCCTTGCCGGCGAGGATGAAGTCGAAGATCCGTACGTGTTCCTCATAAGCCGTCTGGATCCGCGCTTCCTGTTTCCGCATGACGTTGATGGCAATCAGAGTCAGCTTTTCGCGGATCTGGTCCAGGATCTGGATGATCTCCCGGTTGCCGTAGATTTCCGCGAGTTTGCGGTGAAACTCAAAGTCCTTGTCGGAAAAATGGTCGAAGTCGCCCTTTTCCATGTACATTTTTTGTTCCATGAGGATTTTTTCCACGGCCAGCCGGTTCTCGTCGTCGATCTTCTTGCGGGCGAGGCTCTTGGCGACGTGCGTTTCCACCGCCACCCGCAGGTCGTAGATGTCCATGGCCTTGTCCAGGGAGATGATTTCAACGACGATGCCCTGCTTGGGCGACTGCTTGATGAACCCTTCCGCTTCCAGCCGTTCCAGCGCCGAACGGATCGGGGTGCGGCTGATTTCCAGTTGCTCGACCAGCATGCGTTCCGACAGAAAATCGCCGGGTTTGAACCGTCCTTCCAGGATGGCTTTTTTGATTTTTTGGTACGCTTTTTCCTTCAACGTGACCTTCAAACGATCCGCCTCCTTGAACCGATTTTCGGTCGTTTCCGGTCAACAAAATATATAACTGGAATACCACATGTATTATATCATGTCAATCGCGCTGCGGGACATTATGAATTATTTTGTTGACATCTTCGCGTACCGTGTATAAAGTTAGATATGCGAATTTCATACAAGTGGTATACCAGATAGATACCAGAATTGCGGCTGGTCGTCCCGCGTGCCTGGCCATACTTGAAGAAAATCGACGTTAAAAGGAGTCAAACACATTGATGAATCGCAGGTTGAAGGTGAGTTTCTACGGGGACGATTTCACGGGATCGACGGACGCCATGGAAGCGCTCACCCTGAGCGGGCTGCGCACGGTTTTGTTTTTGCGTCTGCCTTCTTCCCGGTGGCTGGATGAAACGTTTCCCGATCTGGAAGCCATCGGGCTTGCGGGAACGAGCCGGCAGATGAGCCCCGAAGAGATGGAGCGGGATTTGCGCCCGGCGCTTGCGCGGCTGGCGGAAATCCCTTCGACCGTGGTCCATTACAAGGTATGTTCCACCTTTGATTCCTCTCCGCAGGTAGGGAGCATTGGAAAAGTCATCGACATGGGGAAGGACATCTTCCGGCCCGGTTATATTCCCCTGGTGGTCGGGGTGCCTCCCCTGAAAAGGTACACGGTGTTCGGGAACCATTTTGTCAGGGTCGGGGAAGAGACCTACCGCCTGGACCGTCATCCGACCATGTCCCGGCACCCGATCACGCCCATGGACGAGGCGGATTTGCGGCTGCATCTTGGCCGTCAGACGAACAGCCGCATGGCGCTGATGGACGTGCTGGACCTGGCGGGGGACATGGAGGAAGTGCGGAAGCGGCTCCGGGAGCGCACGGCGGACAACCCCGACGTGGTGCTTTTCGACGTGCTGGACGATGAACATTTGCTGAAAATCGGGCAGCTTCTCTGGGAAGAAGCGCGGAACGGGCAACGGTTTATCGTCGGGTCCTCCGGAGTGGAATACGCCCTGGGCGCCTGGTTCCAACAGACCGGCGGAGCTTCGCGGGCCGAAAAGAAAGGCCCGTCTCCTTTGCCGGATGCGCGGCAAATCCTGGTCGCCTCGGCCAGCTGCTCTCCCGTCACGCGCAGGCAGATTGAATGGGCGTTGGCCAACGGATTCGCGGGCATCCGGGTCCCCGCGGAACAGCTGGTTGATCCCGGCGAACGCGATAAAGCCCTGGAGCAATGTTACCGGGAGGCGGTGCCCATCCTGGAAAAGGGAGGCAGCCTCATCCTGTATACCGCCCTCGGGCCGGACGATCCGTCCCTGGAGCGGACCAGGGAACGCCTCCGGTCGCTGGGACTTCCCCACTACGAGTCGGGGAAATTGATCGGCACGCAGCTCGGGATGCTGACCCGGCGGCTGCTCAAGGAAGCGGGAATCCGCAGGCTGGTGGTCGCCGGAGGCGACACCGCGGGGTATCTCACCCAGCAGCTGGACATCATCGCTTTGGAAATCATCTCGCCCGTCGATCCGGGCGGGCCGCTGTGCCGGGTGTACTCGGGCCTTCCGGATCTGGACGGATTGGAAATCGCGCTCAAAGGGGGACAAGTCGGACAAGAAGACTATTTTGCCAAGGCGCTTCACTTGAGATGAAGGGGTCAAGGTAAGAGAGAGAGCCAAGCGGGAAGAAACCCGGAAAGGGGGTCGGTGCCCGGGAAAGCGCTGTCCCGGAAAACGAAGGACGAGATCTCGGTTCGCATACAGATTTTTCCGACTGTACACAAAATCGGCTGATGAAAAACGCTGGGAGGGTTATCCATGCATCGTCGTTTTCGTTTCGGTTTGATCATGATGCTCGTTATGGCGCTGGTGCTGGCGGCATGCGGTTCCGGTTCGGGCTCCGGAAGCGGAAGTTCGGGCTCCGGAGGCGGCAGCCCAGGCTCCGGAAGCGGTTCCGGATCTTCCGGATCTTCCGGGGCGGGAAAAACCATCGACCTGAAATACGCCCATCCGAATGCGCCGGATAGCGTAGCCGGCAGACAGGCGACGCTGTTCGCGGAACTGGTCAAGGAGAAAACGGACGGCCGCATCACGATCACGGTGTTTCCGTCCGGCCAGCTGGGCAACCTGCAGGAAATTACGGAAGGCGTGCAACTGGGGACCATCCACATGAGCCACAACACGATGGCCGCCACCGGTTCGCTCTTCGCCGACATGGCCGCGTTCGATACCCCTTACCTGTACAAGGACGTGGATCACATGTCGAGGGCGATGGACACGGAGTCGCCCGTGATGAAAATGCTGAATGAAAAGCTGGTGGAGCAAACCGGAACGCGGCTGCTGTACACGTTCTATTTCGGCACCCGCCATCTGACGGCCGACCGTCCGGTCCGGCATCCCGACGACCTGAAAAACGTCAAGATCCGTTCCATTCCGTTCGACATCTACACGGCCACGGTGGAAGGCATGGGCGCCATCGCCACGCCCATCGACTGGGCGGAAGTGCCCACGGCCCTGCAGACCGGCATGATCAACGGACAGGAAAATCCGCTGGACGTCGTCCTGTCCAACGGGCTGTATGAACTGCAGGACTACCTGATGCTGACGGGGCATATCATTGCCAGCTCCGGCGTGATCATCAACGAAAAGACCTGGCAAAGCTTCTCGGAAGAAGATCGGCAAAAGATCCTGGAAGCGGCCAAGGAAGCGAGACAGCAGGCGCTTGAGTGGAACCGGGAAGTGGAAAGCAGCGCTCTGGACGAGCTCAAGGCCAAAGGCATGGAAATTATCAGCGAGGAAAACGGGCTGGACACGCAGGCCTTCAAGGACCGGATTTCCAGCCTGATTCAGGAGCGGTTCGGGGAACAATTCAAATACATTTACGACGAAATTCAAAAGATGCAATAAATCTGATCGCATGGGATTCAAATCCCAGGGGGGCGGGGGCGGCCGGTTCCGCCCCCTTCGCCCAAGGGGCCATTCGCGGGGAGAAGGGGATAACGCATGAACAACCAACGCGGAGGGAATCGGTTCATCAACGCGCTCGGCTTTCTTTCCGAGCAGTTCGCCATCATCGCCCTGGTAGCCATGACCCTCATCGTTCTGATCCAGATTTTTTTGCGAAACGTGCTCAATATCGGCCTGACCTGGGGAGGAGAACTCACCGCCTATTTTCACATCTGGATGATTTTTTTGGGCGCCGCCCTGGTGCTCAAGGAAAAGGGGCATGTCCGGCTGGATCTGCTGATCGAGAAGGCCCCCAGGTTCATCCGGCGCATCGTCGATCTGTTCAACTTGCTCGTCATGATCGCGTTCATGGGGCTTTTCATTTATTGCTGCGCGGAAATCATCCAGCGGCTGCCCAACGTGACGACTCCGGCTTTGAAGATGCCCTACTGGTTGTTCTTCCTGCCGGCGTTCCTCGGGTTTCTCTTCATGCTGGTCATGACGGTTCGGGATTTGTTCGTCCATTTGCGTAACGGCGGGGAGGAAACGCGATGAGCGGCATCTGGGTCGTGGTCATCTTTCTGGTTCTGGTTCTGCTGCGGCTGCCGCTGGCGTTCTCCATGGCCGTGCCCGCGGTGATCTATCTCCTGGTGGAAGGGATTCCGCTGTATTCCCTCGTCCACCGCATGGTCAACGCAGTGAACTCGTTCACCCTGCTGGCGGTTCCGCTGTTCATCTTCGCCGGCAACCTGATGAACTACTCCGGCATGACGGACCGCATTTTCAAGTTTGTGCTCGTCATCGTCGGGCGCATCCGCGGCGGACTGGCCCAGGTGAACATTCTGTCCAGCCTGGCGTTCTCGGGCATCTCCGGGTCCGCGCTGGCGGACATCGGCGGACTGGGCAAGATCATGATCCGCGCGATGAACAAGGCGGGGTACGACCCCAAGATTTCCGCCGGTCTTACCGCTGCTTCCGCCACCGTCGGTCCGATCTTCCCGCCGAGCATTCCGATCATCATCTATGCCGTCGTCGCCGAAGTGCCTGCCGCCCGGCTGCTGTTGTCCGGCATTGTGCCGGCCCTCCTCTTGGTGGCGATCATGATGATTCAGGTGGCCTGGATGGCCAAAAAATACAACTACCCGCGGGAAGAAAACGTCATTTCGCTCAGGGAAAAAGCGGTGACCTTCGGGAAGGCGTTCCCCGCCCTGCTCACCCCTGTCATCCTGATCGTGGGGCTGCTCACGGGCGTCTTCGGTCCCACGGAGCTGGCCGCCTTCACGGTGCTGTACATTGTCGTCCTGGGCAAATTTGTTTACAGGGAACTGACCTGGGAAGGGTTCATGGCCTCCATCAAGGAAACGGTCCGTTCCACCGCGGTGGTCATGATCATCATTTCCGCCGCGGCCATCTTCGCCTGGACGCTGACCGTTTCCCGGCTGACGCAGGACGTGACCCAGTTTTTGCTTGGCATTTCGACGAATCCGACCGTCCTGCTGTTCATCGTGGCCGTTCTGCTGTTGATCGTCGGCTGTTTGCTGGAATCCGTCGCAGCCATCCTGATCATCACGCCGCTGGTGGCTCCGCCGTTGGTGACGGCGGGGGTGGATCCAATCCATCTGGGCCTGATCGTCGTCTTCACCCTGATGATTGGACTTCTGACGCCGCCGGTGGGCATGAGCCTCTTCATGACGAGCAGCATCGCGAATATGCCGCTGGAACAGGTCGTCAGAGGGACCGTGCCATTCCTGTTCTCCCTGCTGATCACCCTTGTGATTCTCATCCTTTTCCCGCCATTGTCCGTTTGGCTGCCGTCCCTGATCATGAAATAGCGCATGAAATGCAAGAAAGCCGCGAAGTGGCGAAATCGCGGCTTTTTTGCTGCCCGGAATTCTTCTTTCAACCATTCATACAGGCGACCGGTTTTTGGCCGTGTCGTTCAGGCCGGTCACACTGCGCGGGCGGACGCCGATGTGCCGTCCGCTTTTTTGCTTTTCAGGATATTTATTCCATAGGAGTCATTCTCCAATTTAATGAACACTGTGTTCATTTTCCAGGGACTTTAGGATATGATGAATTCAAACGGCTCACCATGGAAGCTTGCATCGATCTGTTGAAGGACTTCAAAGGCGACGATGCTTCCTTCCAGACCAAACTCCGAAGCAAGCTCAGGCAGGCCATCGCCGAACACATCTTCCCGCAGCTGGACAAGCTCAAGATTGAAATTCTTTTTCCCGCGGATCTGTTTGTCGTCGTGTTCACGTCCATTTCGCTGAGTCTCGCGGAGTACGCCTACCAGTCGCAGAAATCCCTCGATGTTGAGCAGGCGGCGAAATTTCTTTTTAATATTTTTTGCAAGGACCTGCCAGAACGCTGGGGTTGATGAAGGATGGGTAAAAGGAAAATCCTGATCATCGGCGCCACGGGGCGTACCGGCCGGCTGGTCCTGGACCGGGCGCTGGAAGAGGGCGACACGGTCACGGTGCTGGCCCGCCGTCCGGAAGCGCTGGCGGACGTGAAGGACAGGATCACGGTTGTCGCCGGGGACGCGACGTCGCGGGAAGACGCGGCCAAAGCCATGCGGGGGCAGGAGCCGGTGATCGCGGCCCTCGGGACGGGCGGTTCCCTGCGCGCGAACGGGCTGTTTACCCTCGCGTCGGAAGCGGTGGCCGGCGCCGCGCGGGAAGCCGGCGTGTCCCGTCTGGTGTGGCTGTCGTCTTTCGGGGTGGGCGAGACGTTCCGGGATGCCAGCTTCCTGCAGAAAATGATTTACGGCACACTGCTGCGCGATCTGTACAAAAACAAGGAAGCGTCCGAGCGCATCATCCGGGACAGCGGTCTGGACTGGACCATCGTCTATCCCACCGGGCTGACCAACGGTCCGGCCACGGGCCGTTATCGCGCGGAGGAGCGCATCCGGATGGCGGGATTCCCCCGGATCAGCCGCGCCGACGTCGCCGATTTTCTGTACAAAGCCGTTCGCGACGACGCCTGGGTTCGCCGCAACGCGGTCATTACCTATTGACAACGGGAGTCATGCATGAACATTCTTGCCATGATTTTGGGATTTGCCGTCGTGGTGCTGGTCTATGGCGGGGCCAACGTTTACATCGGGCGCCGGCTGTACCGGGGGCTTAAGCATGTTTTTCCGGCGGTCAGGGGATGGCTATTTGCCCTCGTATACGGGGTCGTGGCGCTTACGCTCGTGCTTTCGTTTTTCCCGCTTCCGGGAGCGGTCCGGCCCGTGGTGGCGTGGATCGGCGCCTATTGGATGGGCATTTTCGTTTATCTCTTTCTGACGGTGCTGGCGGCGGATATCGTGCTGCTCGTCGGCAGGCTGGTGCGGCTCGTGCCTTTGCCGGTTCCCGGGGCGGTGCGGTTCTGGTCCTCGCTGCTGGCGGTTCTGTGTACGGCGGGAATCACCGGATACGGCACCTGGCATGCGACGCAGATATACGAGGTGCGCTATGAGGTGAAGCTGGACGATCCCGCCCTGGCCTGGCCGCTGAAGGTCGTGCTGATCAGCGATCTGCATCTGGGGGCGGCAGGGTCGGAAGGCCGGCTGGAGGAGATCGTGACGCGGATCAACCGCATGGAGCCGGATCTCGTCCTGATTCCGGGGGATATTTTCGACGACGATTTCCGCGAGATTCGCAATCCCGCGCGGGCCAGCGAGCTGCTGGGGCAGATCCAAGCCGTCCACGGGGTGTACGCTTCCCTGGGCAACCACGACGGCGGCGAAACGTTCCCGCAAATGCTGCAGTTTCTGGAAAACAGCCGCATCCGGGTGCTCCTGGACGAACATGCCACCGTCGACGGGCTGGTCACCGTGATCGGCCGCCTGGACTCGTCGCCCATCGGCGAATACGGCGGGCTCGAGCGGAGGGCCTTTGCCGACCTCCTGCCCGGGCTGGAACCGGATCTGCCGCGGATCGTCCTGGACCACCGGCCGAGCCACATCGGGGAATATGGCAACGACGTGGACCTGATCCTGTCCGGGCACACCCACAAGGGCCAGATTTTTCCCGCCAACCTGATCACGAACCTGCTTTTCACGGTCGACTACGGCCATTATCAGAAAGATCCCGCCGGCCCGCACGTCATCGTGACTTCAGGCGTCGGGACCTGGGGCATGCCCATGCGCGTCGCGACGAACTGCGAGATCGTGGAGATCGTTCTGCAATAACGAGCAAATGAAAAAAGGAGCATGGCAGTTTGGCGGAATGCTCCTTTGTCTTTCTCATGAATCTCCATTATGCCGCTTTATATGTTCGGACAGGATCCGCGCCGTTTCCCCGTCGCAGGTGTACAGGACGATTTTGCAATCCGGGTTTTCCGGGACCTGCAGGGTGACGTGATGGAAGACGAGGCGCCCGTACAGCGGGTGGTCCATCCGCTTGATCCCCTCGCGGTAACTCCTCACGTCGTGGAGCGGCCATATCGCGCGGAATTCTTCGCTGGCTTCCATGAGATCCCCGATGAGTCGGGCGAAGGCGGGATCGCCGGGGTATCGCGCGCTGTCCGCCCGGAACTGCGAGACCACGCCTTGCGCCAGCGCCGGCCAGTCTTTGTGCGATTTCAGGGCGGGGTGGGTGAACATCCGCCACAGCAGGTTCCGGTGATGCGGCGGCGCAATGGACGAGAACGAAAACACGATCTCGGCCGCCCGGTTCCATTCCAACAAGTCCCAACGCCTGCCCATGACATACGCCGGGTGCGGATTCAGGGCGTGGATCGCCGCTTTCAGCTCCGCGCTGATCTCCTCCGGCGGAGGGGCCTCCGGCCGCAAATCCGCGTGGGGCAGTGCCAGCAGAAACAGATGCCGCTTCTCGGCCGGCGACAGGCGCAGCGCTTCCGCCAGGCTGTCCAGCACCTGTTCCGAGGGGCGCACGTCCCTTCCCTGTTCCAGCGCCGTATACCAGGACGCGCTGATGTGGGCGAGCTGCGCCACCTCCTCCCTGCGCAGCCCCGGCGTCCGGCGCCGCGCACCGGCCGGCAGTCCGACGTCGGCCGGCGAAAGCCGGGCCCTCCGGGATCGCAGGAAATCGGCCAGCGCTTTCCTCCGTTCTCCTTCGTTCATGGCGCGGAACTCCTTTATCCTGTCATTTTCAATCATAGGATAAGATGAGATCTGGTCATAGGATAAACAGAAAAAAGATAATGGTATTGTACCATGCCGGCCGGAAGGTGCAACACCATGAACCGGAGAGAGGGGTTAAAAGGCGAATGAAAATATTGGTGACCGGAGCGACGGGAAGGGTGGGAAGCCGCCTCGTTCCCCGCTTGCTCCAGGAAGGCCACGAAGTGCGGATTTTCGTGAGAAACCGGGAGCGCGCGGCTTCGCTGATCGCCCAGGGCGCGGAGCCGGCCGTCGGCGATTTGCTCGCGCCCGATTCCCTCAAGCCCGCCGTGCGGGGCGTCGATGCCGTTGTCCATCTGGCGGCGTTTTTCCGGGGCGCCACGGACGAGGAAGCCCGCGCGGTCAACCTGACGGGGACGGTATCCCTTGCGGAGGCGGCGCTGGAAGCGGACGTGCCCCGCTTTGTCTACGCGAGCACCAACCTGGTCTACGGGCCCGGACGGGGCCGGAAATTCACCGAGGCGGATCCGCCGAATCCGGGCTCGGCCTATCCGGATTCCAAAGCGGCCTCCGAGCGCGCCTTGCTCCGGCTGCATCAATCCCGCGGGCTCGGCCTGCGCATCCTGCGTCTCGCGTTCGTTTACGGCGACGGCGATTCCCATCTGGGCGAAGGGCTCCGGTGGTTCCGGAACTGGAATCCGTCCCAGCGGTTCCATCTGGTGCACCACGCCGACGTGGCACAGTCGGTGCTGCTCGCCCTGAACGCGGATCACCGCAGCGGCGAGATCTACAACGTGGCCGATGACGAACCGGCTACCGCAGGCGAGATCATGGAGGTCCTGAACGAGCCGGTTCCGGAAGGCGCGGACCGGCGGCCGATCGAGGAGGCGTGGCTGCAGCTCGTGGACACGTCCAAAATCAAGGAGCAGCTCGGCTTTCGGCCCGTTTATCCGACACTGCGCAGCGCGGCGCTTGCCAACGCCCTGTAGGCGGCGTCCGCCGCGGCCGGTTTCCGGAAAACCGGTCCATGTCTTCCGCAAACAGCCGGTCCCGATCCGCATGATCGGCGGAGGCCGGCTTTTTTCATATTCCCATGCAATGCAATAGGAAATGGATTCCCGCCGGGCGTAAAAAATCCCCTTGTGGAACCGCTCCCACACATGCTATTATTATAAACATAAAATACAATAATAGCGCTTTATTTTTGGGACATGTGGGAGCGCTCCCACATGTACACACGGAGGAGAGCCAATCATCCGCACCAAGAAGACTGACGCAGCCATGGACTTCCCGCTGATTACCGCCCACACCGGATGCATGGGAACGCCCGACAACTCGGCGGAATCCGCCCGGGCGGGGATCGAATGCGGCGCCGACATCGTGGAGGATGACATCCGCGCCACCCGGGACGGGATTCTCGTGCTGAGCCACGATGACGAGGTGATGTTGGCGGACGGAACGACCGGCAGCATCTCAGGCATGACGCTGGAAGAGCTGAACGCCCGCATGGCACGGCCGCTCCAGCCGCTTGAACCGGTGCTGCGATACATCCTCGACGCCGGCAAAACCATGAACCTGGACGTCAAATCGGATGACGCCGTCCGGCCTTTGTCCATGCTGATCGAGAAGCTGGGCGCCGCGGAACGGGTGTTTTTGACGGGATGCGAATATCCGCGGGCACTCGCGGTTTCGGAATGCCATCCCCGATTGCGCAAGCTGCTGAACGTGGATGTCCGTGCCTTCCTGGCAGACCCCTACCCGGAGGCCGTCCGGACCCTGTGCCGTCAGGCGCTGGACGCCGGATGCCTCGGACTCAACCTTCCCTGGCAGATCGTCCAACCTTCCCTTGTTGCGGCGGCGAGGAACGCAGGGCTGGATGTGTACGTCTGGACCGTCAACGAAGAAGCACAAATGACAGCGTTTGCAGAAATGGGCGTCCGCTCCATCACGACGCGGCGCGTGGACGTCCTGGCGCGGCTCAAGCGAAACTGGAGCATGGAGGAAATGCATGAAGAAGCTTAACATCGAAGGCATCGCCAAACTCGCCGGCGTATCCCGTTCGACCGTGTCCCGGATCATCTCCGGCAAAGGGTATGTCAGCCCGGAGACGCGCAAGCGCGTGATGGCGGTCATCGAGCAGATGCAATACAAGCCGAACGCCGTCGCCAGGGCCATGGCTTCCAAGCGCACCAACAGCATCGGCGTCATCGTGTTTCGCAATCGCCAGCCGATCGTCTCCCATCCGCTGTACGGCAAATTGATCGACGCCATCCTGATGGCCGCGGAATCGCTCGGCTACTCCGTCTTTCTCAAGACCGACAAGGAAATGTCGCTGCGTTCCACCGATTTCATGCTGGAAAACCGGGTCGAAGGCCTGATTCTGATCAGCCGCCTGCACAAAAACGTCATCGATTACGTCAAAAAGTTCAACGTGCCCTACCTCATGGTCAACGGTTCGACGGACGACCCGGAGGTCATCCATCTGGTCAGCGACGACGTTTCCGGCGGGCGGAAGGCGGCGGCCCACCTGTACGGCCTGGGGCACCGCAAGATCTGGATTCTCGCAGGCCCGCAGGATCACCGCAGCCACAAGCTGCGGCTGAAAGGCTTCCTCGGCTGGTTCGACGAGCGGGGCGGCCGGGAAGGACTGACCGTCGTCTACTCGCCCGAGTCCGATTTCGAGCACGGCCGCAAATTGATGGCCGAATATTGGGAGCGCTTTCAAAAGCAAGGCTGCACCGCCATCTTCGCGACCAACGACATGCTGGCGATGGGCGCCTTGCGGGTGCTGGCCGACCACGCCGTGGCCGTTCCCGGGCAAGTGGCGGTGATGGGCTTTGACGGCACCGATTACGCGGCCTCAAGCACACCGTCGCTCACCACCGTCCAGGTGGATGCCCAGCGGATGGGGACGGATGCCGTCCGCCTGATCGACGCCCTGGTCAACAAAAAAGGCCATCCGCAACGGCTGAACGAATACGAATGCCGCCTGATCGTCCGGCAGTCGACGGGCGGAAAGCCCGCAAGGCCTAAGGCGGCTCCCGGCCGCGGGACGGATAACACGGGCCTCACCCAATAAATTTAATCATTCCTTTACATTCGTTTTATACGAATCTGACAAAGGGGGGGTAGAACTAGAGAGAAAGCATGTCTGTCCGGCGCCCGTGACGGGCCCGGGGAAATGATCCGATGACGGCCGGATGTCCGAAAGGGGTGAACAAGATGCTGGTCGAGAAGGCCATCGGCCGCTACGGGGATACCATACGGAACCTGCTTCCGCCCGAACCCTGGAAATACGATCTGGACCGACTGATGCTGCCGCTGATTCGCGAACTCGATTTGTTCCATCTGGCCCTGTCGGGGGAAGACGGGGAACTGCTCGAGCGGATCGGTGAATGCTACCATGTGGAAAGGCACCTGGGACTCGCGGCCACCTACTACCAAAAGGCTGTCGCCGCATCGCCGCCCGAGCCTGTCACGGACGAGATGATGGCGGCCGTGCTGCGACACGCGCCCCTGCTGAAGCTGACGGAGATGGAGTGTTTCCCGCTGAAGGACGTGGTCGCGATCCATCACCCCGACAAGCCGGTCATCGCCTACCACCTGTTCTGGGAAGACGATTACGATTTTCCCGACGACAACGATCCCTGCGACCATGAGCAGGTATGGGTGGCCTATGACCGGAACAGCCGGCGGGTAACGGACGTGTGGGCCTTCTACCACGGAAGCATTATCACCACCGCCCGTGCGGCGGAGTTGGCGAATGAAGCGGACGGCCGGCCCGAGATCCGCGTGCAATGGGGCAAACACGGCTCCATCCCGGCGGAAGGGGAAAAGGTCCGGTTGCCCCGATACACGGTGCTGGAAGATATGCGTGAAGCCTACCACCAGATGGTGGCGGGGGGACGGGCGAAAGACCATCCGATCAAGGCGCGGTTCTGGCCCGCCGCTTACCGGGGAACCTGGGAGGATTTCATGCGTTTTCCGGTCACCGTGGACAGCGCCGAATTTCTGGAAGCCAAAAACTTCGTCATCTGTTCCCGGCTCTCCAACGCCGTAATCCAGCAATATTTTCTGACCTACAACTTTGCCGCCAAATTCGGCTGGCCCTGGCACGCTCCCGTTTACGACGAAACGGGACCGGTAACGAAAGCGGGTGCATGTGCATGAGACTGTTGTCGATCCGAGGCTTCTATTACGCGGTGGGACGCAAAAAGTTTTTCGAATTCATCGTCCTGTCCGTGTTCCTGCTGTTCTTCTACCTGCCTTTGCTCCACCTGTTCATGCTGGCGTTTGCCGACCGGTACGAAGCGCCGGCCCTGTTCCCGCAGGAGTGGGGCTTCAAGTGGTGGGATTACGTGCTCAGCCAGGACCGCCTGGTCAGCTCCATCGTCATGTCGTTCATCATCGCGGTGGTCACGACCCTGGTGTCCATGGTCATCTGCATTCCCGCCGCCTATGCGCTGGCCCGGTTTTCCTTTCCGGGACGAAGGATCTTTTTCTTCTCGTTTCTGCTGAGCGACGCGTTCCCGAAAATGGGGCTCTACGTCGCGATCGGCATCATTTTCTACAAACTGCAGCTGATCGGCACGTTCCTGGGTGTCGTCATCATCCACGTGCTGAATTCGATCATGTTCATGACGTGGATTCCCGCAAACGCGTTCCGCAGCATTCACCGGCAGCAGGAGGAAGCCGCCAGGGATGCGGGCGCCGGCCCGTTCCGCACATTCCTGTCGGTGACGTTCCCGCTCGCGCTGCCGGGCATCATCGTCGCCATGCTGTTTACGTTCCTCCATTCGCTTGAGGAATCGCAGGGGACGCTGCTGGTCGGTTTCCCGCAAATCAAGACGATGACGGTGGAGATGTACGGCATCATCATGCAATACGCGACGACGGCGGGTCCGGTGTTCTCGATCATCCTGATGATTCCCACTCTGCTCGTCCTGTTTCTCATGCGCCGTTATCTGTCGCCGGACACCATCGCCAAGGGCTTCAAGATGAAATAGGAAACGGGAGGAGAATCCATGGGCGAGCGGCCAGTGAAACTCGAAATCCGAAACATGACCAAATTGTTCAAAAACAACGATGGCGTCCGAAACGTGAACCTGACCGTGTACGAAGGCGAGTTTCTGACCCTGCTGGGGCCTTCCGGCTGCGGAAAAACGACGATCCTTCGCGCAATCGGCGGCTTTGTGGACGTGGATGAAGGCGACATCCTGATCGACGGCCGTTCCGTCGTCCGCCTGCCGCCGGAGAAGCGTCCCACGGCCATGGTGTTCCAAAGCTACAACCTGTGGTCGCACATGACAATTTACGACAACCTCGCCTTCGGGCTCCGCATCCGCAAGATGCCCAAGAAGGAGATCCAGGAGCGGACGCGGCAGATGCTGGAACTGGTCAAGATGAGCGGCGTGGAGAAAAAGTACCCGGCGCAGCTTTCGGGCGGCCAGCAGCAACGGGTGGCCATCGCGCGGGCGCTCCTGCTCCAGCCTTCGGTGCTGCTTCTGGACGAACCGTTCTCCGCGCTGGACGCCAAGATCCGCATGCAGATGCGGGAAGAGCTCAAGCGGATCCAGCAGGACCTGAACATTACCGTCGTCTTCGTGACCCACGACCAGGAAGAAGCGATGGCCATTTCCGACCGGATCGTCGTGATGAGCAAGGGCGTTTTCGAGCAGATCGGCACGCCCACCGAAGTCTATGACAATCCGGCGTCCCGCTACGTGGCGTCCTTCATCGGCGAAATGAACTTCATCGAGGAACCGGACGGCAAAGTCATCGCCGTGCGGCCGGAAGCGATCTCGCTGGTCAAAGGGGAAGGGCAGGGCCGGCTGAACGGCGTCATCCGCACCATCATGGTGCTGGGCCATTTCGCGGAAATCAACGTGGACGTGGACGGCCGTAACTTCAAGGTGTTCCAGCCGCGGCATATCTCCGACACCTTCGCGGTGAACGACCGGGTGTCCCTTACGTTTGACAAGTATCATGTCTTTTGAATCCACCCAGGCAGCAAATTTTTGACATAAAAGTCACTTTACCAACGTTTGCTGCAAAGCGCAAATTTAAAAGGAGGGTAAATTTATGAGTATCAGGAAGGCGTTCTTGTTGCTGGTGGCGGGGCTTCTCTTCGCCGGGACGGTGCTCGCCGCGTGCGGCAACCGCAGCGGTTCCGGCGGTGAAGGCGGCAAGAAAAAAACCGTCACCCTGTGGGCCCAGGGCTCCGACAACGTCCGGGTGATGTTCGAGAAGCAAATTGAAAACTTCAACAAGACCAACAAAGAAGGCTATCAGGTCAAGCTGGAGTTCATCGTCACCGGCACGGGCGCCCAGTCCCTTCCGGACCGCATCACCGCGGCCAAGAAAGCCGGGCAGAAAAATACGGACTTCGACATCATTGAAATGCAGGGCGACGAGGTGCTCCGGTATATCGAGGCAGCCGGCGAAGACCTCTTCATTCCGATCGACAGGAGCAAAATTCCGAACTACAGCAAGGTGAAATTCCCCGCCACCTTCCGCGACGACCTGGTCGTTCCCTATCGCGGAACCACGGTCACGCTGGCGTACAACTCGGAGACGGTTCCCAACCCGCCGAAAACCACCGAAGAGCTGTACCAATGGATCAAGGACCATCCGGGCCGGTTCGCCTACAACACGCCGGGGTCCGGCGGTGCGGGCGGTTCGTTCGTGCTCACGTCCGTTTACAACTTCCTGCCCGAAGAAGCGATGACGTCCAGCGATCCCAAGTGGAAAGAACAATGGACCCAAGGGTTCGACTTGATGCGTGAACTCCATCCCTATATGTACAAATCCGGCGGCCGGGTCGTGTATCCCAACAAGAACCAGGGCGCGATCGACCTCCTGGCGGGCAAGGAAGTCGACATGATTCCCGCGTGGGCGGACATGATCATTTCCCAGGTGAGACAGGGAGCCATTCCGAGCTCCATCAAGCTCACGCAAATTCAACCGTCGTTCACCGGCAACACGGTCGTGCTCGGCATCCCGTCCATCGGCAGCAACCCCGAGGGGGCCTACGCCTTCATCAACTACATGCTCAGCCCCGAGGCGCAAAACCTTGCGCTGGACGAGATGGCCGCGATTCCGGTCATCGATTTCGCCGAACTGGATCCGAACCTGACCTCGATCATTTCCGATCTCAAGATCGACAAATTCCGGGTCATCAGCATCGGCACGCTGCAGCCGGAACTGTACAGCAAGTGGGACGAAGAAATCGGCACGCTGAAATAATCCCGATAACCACGGCGATCCCGGCCGGCGGGCGGATGTCCGGCGGGGATCGCCGAAGAAGCGGGGAGGCCCGGCAACGATGGGAAACGGCAATCGTTTGCGGCAGTGGGTGATGGCCTATTCGTTCATCACACCCGCCCTCATCATTACCTTGGGTGTGGTCGCCTATCCGATTTTGAACATCGTGATGGAAAGCTTCAAAACCGAGGACGGTTACGGCTTCGATCATTACGTTTACCTGTTTACGAACCCGATTGCGCTGGATAACCTGTTCTATACGTTGTACATCGTGATCGTCACGGTCGTGGTGGCGGTGCTTGCAGGCTACGGGCTGGCCCTGTTCCTTCGTTTTTCGAATTCTTTCGCCAGCAAGACCATCGGCCTGCTGTATCTGATTCCGCGCTTTATTCCCGGTCTTGTGGCGGTCAACGCCATGATTACCGTCATCCGCGACTCCGGCCTGATCAACCGCGTCTCGCTCGCGTTGTTCGGTTACGATTTCAAGCCGGGCCTGATGTTCAACGAGTACGGCATCATCATGATGAACCTGTGGTTCAACATTCCCTTCGCGACCATGCTCATCCTGGCGGGGCTTTCGAACATCCCGGATTCCATGATCGAATCCGCCCGGGACGTGGGCGCCTCGCGCTGGGTGCTTTTCACGAAACTGATTCTGCCGCTGACCATGAAGGATTCCATGATCGCGGCGACCTTCATCTTCATGACCAACGTCGGCTCTTTTACCACGCCCTACCTGATGGGCGCCACATCGCCCCAGATGATCGGCGTCTCGCTCTTTGTGCAGTTCAACAACCTGAATTACGGGTACGTCGCGGCGCTTTCCGTGGTCATGTTCCTGCTGTGCGCGGTGTCGGCCGCGGTGTACATTTACACGAACATGAGAGACAAGGCGTGGGAGAAGCAGGAATGATCCGGAACTTCAGGTGAAGTTTCCGCAAACAGCCGGCCCCGATTCGCGTGATCCGGATGCCGGGCGATCCAGTGCGCAAGCCCGTTCATGGCGCCCGGGAGGACATGGGTCATCGCGTCGACGGAGGCCGGCTTTAGCGTTTTTTGCCGCATCCTGCGTCAATTCAACACGGATATTCCATATGGACCACAGTCCCCCACCATGGTTTGCTCCGGATGCGGAATTCGCACCGGTCTCCAAAGGTCAGCTTCAACCGTTTGCAAGTATTGTACAGACCGATATGTTTCTCCGGTTCCGTTTCCCGGTCCAGGAGGCTCCTTGCATGCCGAAGCTCCTGCGGGCTCATTCCTTTCCCGTTGTCGATGACCGTAATTCGTATCGTGTCGTTCAGCCGCATGATCTTGATCTTGATCCGACCTTTTCCTTCCCGCTCCTGGATGCCATGGTAAATGGCGTTTTCCACGATCGGCTGCAGCAGCAATTTGAGAACGCCGCACTGGAGGATTTTTTCGTCGTACTCCCAAATGACGTCGAATTTGTTGTGATAACGGATTTTCTGGATGTTGATATAGTTCATCGTATGGTTGATTTCCTTCCCGAAAGGCACAACGCGATCCGCCTGGTCCAGCGAATACTTCAACAGATCGGACAGATACTCCAGCATTTGGTTGACTTCATTCGGTTGCCCCGTCAAACGGACGGCTTTCCAATAGATCGTTTCGAGGGTATTGAACAGAAAGTGGGGGTTTAGCTGCGATTGGAGGGATTTCAGTTCAAGGACCTGCAGCCGGTACTTTTTCTCATTCAACTGGGTTTTCAGATAATGCTGCTCGATGAAATTTTTCACAATGTTTTGGATGATGAATCCGTACTCGTCGTTTTTCACGCTTCCCAGCCTGGGCAGGGGTTGATTGTTCTCGGCCGATTTGATGATCGAAATGATATTCCGGATATGATTGACATTTTTGCCCGTGAAATAAGCGGTCAGCAGCAGGCCGGCCGCAAAAGCGGCCAGAACGGCGGACAGGGTAATCATCCCCAGTCTGGACGGAATCTGGTTCATGGCTTTCTTCGGCGTGAGGATCACATAGTCCCATTCGCGGTTTTCGGACGATTGCCGGACGGCAATGTACTCGGTTTCGTGATCCCGGAGCGTGAAGGTTTCCCGTGCCGAATGCTCGGGACTCAGGCTGATCGGGCGGGTGCCGAAAATGACTTCGCCCTGGTTCAGGATGAGGATATGTTGATCCGGGTACATGGCAATGGCTTTGAGCTGTCTTTCAATATATTCGGTGTAGATGTTGAGGACGATGACGCCTGCAGATTTTTCATTCAATGGTGAATAGAGATTCTTGTAAAATGTGGTCACCCGCACGGGCTGTTCAAACCGGTATCTTTGCACGGTTCTCGATTCGATCCGGATTTTGCGGTTATCCTGGTTGTTTTGATAGCTTTCCAGCCAACCGAGATCGTGAAACTGGTCGAAACGGGTCAGGCCGTACAGGCTGGTCAGAAATTGCCCGTGGGGATTGTTGATGTAAACGTAGACCGATTCGATGTAGGGTCTCGCATTGGCGGGGGCATTGATGTAATTCTTGATGTTTTCGATCAGGTACAGGTTTTCCAGGGTCAGGGTCCGCGTGTAAAAGATTTTGTCCAGTTGATACAGGACATCCACCCCGCCCAGGCTGATGCTGAGAAACTCCATCTCGTTGAAGATCAGTTCGGTCGTTTTTTCGATTTGGAAAAAAAGGTTGAGGTTGTTGCGCCGGACTTCTCCCTCGACATACTTCTGCGTGACATAGACGGACAGCGTGCCCAGAATCAGGACGGAGACGGACAGGGGAACGAGGAATACCAGCAGGTTTTTCAGAAAAAATTTTTGTTTCATGTTCTTCATCCGCTTTCCTGTTGCGTGTTCCGGAACTCGCGCGGACTGATGCCATAATATTTCTTGAAGGTCCTGGCAAAATTCTTGGCGCTGGAATACCCCACCAATTCGCTGACGTCATACGTTTTGTATCGAAAGTCCATCAGCAGCATGGCTGCTTTTTTCATTTTCACGGAGACCAGATAATCCGTGAAATTTTGTCCGGTGTGTTCCTTGAAGTACTTGCTCAGATAGAAGGGATTCAGGTGGACCCGCCGGGCGGCTTCTTCGAGGTTCGCTTCCCGGTAGTTTTCGTTGACGTAAGCCTTGACTTCTTCAATGATTTTGTTTTTTGGAGCGGGTTTGGCGGTTTCGGACGATCCGGTTTCCGGGATCCGGGACTCCGCGTCCAGTTCCTTTTTCAGGGCGTAGAACACATCATAGAGCTCGCTGTACTTTGTGGGCTTCACAATATAATCTTTTACGTTGTAGACGAGCGCCTGCTTGGCATACTCGAAGTCGCGGTATCCGCTCAAAAACACCACTTTGACCTTCAGCCGGTTTTCATGGATCCATCTGGCCAGATCGATCCCCGACATCACCGGCATCCGGATGTCGCACAACACCACATCCACGGGGTTTGCGCTGATGTAGTTCAGAGCTTTTTTTCCGTCTTCGCAGACGTGAACGATTTCAAAACCGAGTTCATGCCAGGGGAAATACCGGGACAATCCGTTGCGGATCTCCGTTTCATCGTCCACCAGAAGCAAACGGTACATGTCCGCCCCCCCATTCACGGCGGCTATGAAAAATACTTCCCCAATTCTATCGTAAATCCATCCTGCAAGGCTACGTCAATCGTTGATGACCAATATGACATGAAATGAATCCAAAAGTCAAAACAGGAAACCTTTGCGAAAAACCGGACAAGGAATGATACCTTTTCGCAATTTGAAAGCCTTTCCATAACATCGGCGCGTTTCTATAATGTGAACCAAACCGAAGAGGAGGGTCAATGTCGTGCTGCGGAAGAAGAGCATCGGATGGATCTTGAGCCTGATCCTGGTCCTGACGGCGGTGGCTGGTTGCTCGTCGGGAAAGGGAGCCTCGGGCGACGGGGAAAGCTCGCCGCAAGGAACGGGTACCGGCGGAGCCGCGCAGCAGCCGGAAAAAGTCACCTTGAGATTTTCCTGGTGGGGGTCGGAAGAACGCCATAAAGCCTTGCTGGAGGCCATCGACCTGTATATGGAAAAAAATCCGCACGTGACGATCGAACCGGAGTACGGCGGGTTTGACGGGTATTATCAGAAACTGGTAACGCAGTTTGCCGGCAATACGGCGCCGGACCTGACGCCGCTGTCGTTCGACTGGATCCAGGAAATCGCCGTGAACGGCGATTTGGTGCACGATTTGTTCCAGTTCAGGGATTACATCGATCTGGACGCATTCGACCAGAACCTGCTCCAGAAATACACGGTGTTCAACGGAAAACTGGTCGGTCTTCCGATGGGCGTCAACGGCATGGTTACCGTCTACAACAAGGAATTCTTCCGGCGGCACAACATTCCGGAAGACACGAAGTGGGACTGGGAAACGATCCATCGGATCGGCAAGCAGGTCCACGAGCAGAATCCGGAAGATTATCTGCTGGGATTGCTCGACCAGGGGATTTACCGGAAGTTCCTGATGCCCTTTGTCAATCAGAGAACCGGCAACCAGTTCATCCAGGACGACTACACCCTGGGATTCACTGTGGAGGATATCGAAGCCGCGTTTGCGTATTACCGGTCGCTGCTGGATGACGGCGTGCTGGAGCCGGTGGAAGAAAGCAAGCTGTACTCCACCGCGGAAGACAGCCCGAAATGGCTGAACGGGCATATCGGCATCACGCTGTCCCTGGCTTCCACGATCCCGGGCTTCGCGAACGGACCGGAAGTGGATGTCAGTTCGTATCCGATTCCCGCCGACGCCAAAACGTCGGGAGTCCTCGTCAACCCGTCCAACCCGCTGGCCATTGCGAAGTCGAGCAAGCATCCGGAGGAAGCGGCGAAATTCGCCAGCTGGCTGCTGACCGCTCCGGAAGCGGCCGAGATCCTGAAAGGGGTCTACAGCGTCCCGGCGGTACCGGCGAATATGACTGTGCTGAGAGAGAAAGCGTTGATCAACCCGACCATTGTCCCCGCCGTGGAGATTGCCCTTGAGAATCCGGGCGATCCGGTCAACGGCATCAGCGGGAACAGCGAAGTGGATCAATTGGCCACGGATTATCTGGACAAGGTCGCGTTCAATCAAATGACGCCAAGAGCGGCAGCTGAAGAATTTGTCAGCCGGCTGCAGGACAAATTGGCGGGCATGCCGAGATGAAAAAGTCTGCGTCTTTCTTTTCGGCGGAAGCCGAAAAGAAAGACGCATTTTGCAAACAGGTGCTGGAGATCATGACGAAACAAAGAAAATGGCAATACGTGGGACTGCTTTACATCAGTCCCTGGCTCATCGGGTTCATGGTGCTGACCCTGTACCCGTTTCTCGCTTCCGTTTACTACTCGTTTACCGACTACAGCATGGTGCGGGAAGCGAATTTTGTCGGCGTCAAAAACTACGTCGATATGTTCACCAAGGACCCCGATTTTTACCAGGCGCTGCATGTGACGTTCTTGTACGTGCTGATCGCCGTTCCCGGCAAGCTGATTTTTGCCTTGTTCATCGCCATGATCATGAATATTCGCTTGCGGGGGATTCATTTTTTTCGCACGGTGTATTATCTTCCTTCCATCCTGGGCGGAAGCGTGGCCGTCGCCGTGCTGTGGCGGTTTCTGTTCATGCGGGACGGCCTGGTCAACAACGTGCTGTCCCTGTTTGGCATTCCCCCCGCGGACTGGCTGGGCAGCCCGGATTACGCCCTGTTTACCATCGCGCTGCTTCCGATCTGGGAGTTCGGTTCTTCCATGGTCATTTTCCTGGCCGGGCTGAAACAGATTCCGGGCGAGCTCTATGAAGCGGCGAAGGTGGACGGTTCTTCCCGCGTCCGGACCTTTTTCAGCATCACGCTGCCGCTTCTTACGCCGGTTATCCTGTTCAATCTCGTCATGCAGACGATCAACGCCTTTCAGCAGTTTACCGCCGCCTTTGTCGTCACCAACGGCGGTCCCGCGAAAGCCACCTATCTTTACGGCTTGCTGCTTTACAACAACGCCTTCAAGTTTTTCAAGATGGGTTATGCCTCCGCCTTGTCCTGGGTGCTGTTCGGCATCATTTTCATCATTACCTTGATCTTGTTCAAGTCGTCCAATCGTTGGGTGTATTACGCGGATGGGGGGGAACGCCGGTGAATCCGCGCCGGAGGACCCGGAACATCGTCACCTTCCTTTTTCTGTCCGCCTTTGGCGTCCTGTTCATCTATCCCCTGATCTGGATGTTCTTCGCTTCGGTGAAACCGAACGAAGAGATTTTTGCCACGCTGCGGCTGTGGCCTTCCGAGTTTGTCTGGGAGTCGTATGTGCGGGGCTGGCTGGGGGTCGGACGGTACAACTTCGGTCATTTTTTCACCAACACGTTCATCCTGGTCGTGCCCGTCGTGGTGCTGACGGCCGTCTCCAGTCTGTTCGTGGCCTACGGGTTCGCCCGTTTTCGTTTTCCGCTGAAAGGGCCGCTGTTCGCCCTCATGATTTCCACCCTCATGCTGCCGGATGCGGTCGTCATTATTCCGAGGTATATCCTGTTCAGGGAATTCGGATGGCTGAACACGTATCAGCCGTTCTACATGCCCGCCCTGCTCGCCGTCAACGCCTTTTTCGTGTTCCTGCTGGTGCAATTTTTCCGCGGCATTCCCAGGGACCTGGACGAGGCGGCGGTCATGGACGGATGCAATTCGTTCTCGGTTTTGACCCGGGTGCTGCTTCCGCTGACGATGCCGGCCGTCATCTCCGTGTGCATTTTCCAGTTCATCTGGACATGGAACGAGTTTTTCAATGCCCTGATCTATATCAATAGCGTAAGCAAATATCCCGTCTCCCTCGGGCTGCGCATGACGATGGACAACGAAGGGCTCGTGAAATGGAATGAAATTATGGCCATGTCGGTGGTCAGCATTCTGCCCCTTGTGGCCGTGTTCTTTTTGGCCCAGCGGCACTTTGTGGAAGGCATTGCGACAACCGGGCTCAAATCGTAACGGGCGTTCGCTTTGGGAAAGAGGTGAAGAAGATTTGTCGGCCAGGCCGAATGTCATCGTGTTTTTTACGGATCAGCAGCGCTGGGATACGACGGGAGTGCACGGAAATCCGCTGGATTTGACGCCGAACTTTGACCGGATGGCCCAGCGGGGAACCCTTTTCGTCAATGCCTTTACGTGCCAGCCTGTCTGCGGACCGGCAAGGGCGTGTATGCAAACCGGAATGTACCCCACCACGACCGGATGCTACCGGAACGGCATCCCGTTGCCCCGGGACGCCAAAACCCTCGGGCATTACTTCAAGGAAGCCGGGTACCAGACGGGCTATATCGGAAAGTGGCACCTCGCCGGCCGGGAACCGGTGCCTCCGGAGTTGCGGGGAGGTTACGACTTCTGGCTGGCGGCCAACGCGCTGGAGCATTCTTCCGAACCCTATGACACCATCGTCTATGACAACGACAACAAGCCGGTCAAATTGCCGGGTTACCGGGTAGATGCGCTGACGGACGCAGCGATCGACTATATTGACCGCCATCAGCACCATCCGTTTTTTCTGTTCATTTCCTACCTTGAACCGCATCATCAGAACCGGACCGACGACTTTCCGGCGCCGGACGGGTACCGGGAGCGCTATACGTCGCGCTGGATTCCTCCGGACCTGATGGCATTGGAGGGGTCCGCCCACCGGCACCTGGGCGGATATTACGGCATGGTCAAACGGCTGGACGAAGCGCTGGGCCGTCTGCTGGACGCGCTGAAAAGCCTGCGGCTGACGGACAACACCATCGTGTTTTTCACTTCCGACCACGGTTGTCATTTCAAGACGCGAAACGAGGAATACAAGCGATCCTGTCACGAGTCTTCCATCCGCATTCCGGCCGCGGCGTGCGGCCCCGGTTTCAACGGCGGAGGCCAAATCCACGAATTGGTCAGCCTGATCGACTTTCCGCCGACGTTGCTGGATGCCGCCGGGATCCCGGTTCCGGAACGGATGCAGGGCCGTTCCATGCTTCCGCTGATCCGGAGAGAAGCCGTCGCCTGGCCGCAGGAAGTTTTCATCCAGATCAGCGAAAGCCAGGTCGGCCGGGCCATCCGGACGCGAAAATGGAAATACGGCGTGACGTCGCCGGGCCGTCCGGAAAGCCGGACCGATTTCGGCACACTGGACGGGACGGCGGACGAATACGTGGAAGAATATCTGTACGATCTCGAGGCGGATCCGTATGAATTGCGGAATCTGGCGGGCTATGAATCCCATCGCCGGGTGGCGGATCGTTTGAAACAGCGGCTCGTGGAAAGAATGGTTCAGGCGGGAGAACCGGCGCCGAGAATCTTGGATGCGCCTCCGAAGCCCGCCGGCCAGCTCCGGGTTACCGAAGAGGAAGAGTGGCTGTAAAAGTGTCAAGTATTCTTGACATTTTGATGGCATCCGGATACCATGGAAATGTCAAATCTATTTGACATTTCCGGGGGGATCGGGATGAATCCTATGTGGTGGGCCGTTATTCTGATGGCCGCCCTGCTTGTCGTCCTTGCCGTATTGATCGGATTCATGCTGTGGTCGCTGGCCAGGCGGGGAGACGAGCGAAGCGCCCTGATCAAAACGAAGGCCATGTCCGCCGCCTTCATCGGGACCGTGATCTTGCTGGTGCTGGAGACGATGCGCCGGGCGGCGAGCGGGGAGGCCGACACGAACCCGCTCCTGCTTCTGGTGCTGGTGGCGTTCATCTATTGGGCGTCTCTGGTGTTTTACAAACGCAAATATGGTGATCTGGGGTGAAAAACCGGATCCGGGAGCTGCGGAAGGCGCTGGACATGTCCCAGGAGGAACTGGCCCGGCTGTGCGGGGTGTCCCGGCAGACGATCAACGCCATCGAAAACGACAAGTACGACCCGTCGCTTCCGCTGGCGTTCAGGCTGGCCAGACATTTGCGCACCCGCGTGGACGAGCTGTTCATGCCCGACTGAAGGACAGCCCTTTCGCCATATGGCCGAATGCCAATAAAAAGGAGCGTGCCGCCTTGGCGGCATGCTCCTTTTTGATCGTTTCATGACGTGTCCCGCCCGCCGTTTCCACCGGGGTTTCTCCTGACCGTTGCAGTCCTTCCTTTCGCTGTGGTAATGTCGGATTGTGCGTTTTCCACCTTTTGCCGAGAGGATGAAATTCATGAACGCATCCGACACGCTGCAGAGAAGAAACAGGCTGCTGGTGAACATCATCTGGGGCATGCTCGTTCTCGGCATTGCTGTCGACTTCATCACGGGCGCCTCCATGGAATCGATCATCACCCTGGCCGTCGCCGGAGTCATCGCCTGCGGCATCGCCACCGTCATGACCTACCGGAACTGGCTGTCCCGTTACGTCATGTTTTTTATCGCCATCATCCTGTCCGGGCTGACGGTTCTGCTCATGGTGACGGATCCGGTCATCACCACCTGGTTTCTCGTGTTTGTGACGCTTGCGATCATGACGCTGTACAACAGTTTCCGGGCGATCGCGTTCACGACGCTTCTGGGCGTCGGGGTAACCGCTTTCTTCGTGGCGAGCGAATACAAGGCGGTTTTTGGAGACAACCATCCGGTCACGATCTTTTTGTATCTGTTGCTGGTCGCGTCCCCGCTGCTTGCTTCGTCGAAATTCGCCGAACGGCTGCAGGCCGAGGCGGAACGCCAGCGCGAACAGGCGCTGGCCGAAAAGAACCGGGTGCAGGAGATGATGGAACGCATTGCGGCGAGCCTCCGCGAGCTGAACGATTTCAGCGCGAATCTGAAGCAGAACATTTCCACCACCCGGGCCATTTCCCAGGAAATCACCACCGCCTTCGGTCAGCTTACGTCCAGCATCGAGACACAGACAAGAAGCATGGCCGATCTGAACGACGCGATCCAGGGCATCGAGCGGTCCGTGGAATCGCTGGCCGCAAGATCGGCGGTCCTGAAGGGGCTGTCGTCCAACACCGAACGGCTCACCAAGAGCGGCAGGGAAGAGACGCTCGTGCTTGCGGACATCATGGACCAGGTCCATGAGACGATGGCGCAGTCCGCCGCCATCATGCAGGAGCTGAGCGAATACAACCAGAAAATCCACGAGATCGTCGCGGCCATCAACCATATTTCCCAACAGACGAATCTGTTGGCCCTGAACGCCGCCATCGAAGCCGCCCAGGCCGGCGAACACGGCAGGGGATTCGCCGTGGTGGCGAATGAAATCCGCAAGCTGGCGAACACGTCCCAGGCGTCGACCCAGGAAATTCGGGAGATTCTGGAGCGGATTCGCGAGAAAACCGACCGGGCGGCGCAGCAGGTGGCGACGGGACGGCAGTTGACCGACGAAAGCCACCAGGCCGTCCGGCGCGTCGCCGATGTCATGAACGCGCTTTCCGAAGACGCCGAAAAAGTGAAGGAACAGGCCGACCAGGTCGAGGCGTCCGCCGCCGAGGTCCTTGCCCGGTACCGGAAATCCGCGGCGGAAATCGCCGTCATCGCCGAGACGACGGAAAGCAACATGGCGGCCGTCACCGAGATGGCGGCCAGCATTTCCGACCAGGATGCCCGCCTGAGCGAAATTACCGACAGCTACCTTCAGCTGGACGGCTTGGCCGGGAAGCTCAAGGGAATGGCCGCCGGATGATTATTGATGATTATTGATGATTATTGATGATTATTTTCGAAGAATCACCGTGGCCGTTTCATGGTGCCAATCGACGTCGAAGCCGGCCAGTTCCGCCAGGAAGCGGACGGGGACATAGGCGGCGCCGTTTTGCAGATACGGCGCCGCGTCCAGCGGCGTCACCGTCGTCTGGCCGTCAGCCTGTACGGAAGCTTCCGGCCGGCCGACGGTCAGCGTCACCCGGACGCCGTCGCCCGACAGCACCACGCCGCCGTTTGCGTATTCGACCGTGTACCCGGCCGCTTCCGCCACCGCCCTGAGCGGCGCCATCGTGCGTCCCGCGCGGATCTCCGGCGGATGTTCGACGGCGATCTCCCGGTTGTTCAGGAGCATCCGGACCTTGCCGGAGGATGTCCATCCTTCCGGCAGGGAGTAGAACGTGATCCTGCGGATCCGGTTGTTGAGCATGTCCGCCACGATCAGGTCGCCGCCGGCGTCGATCGCCACGTCCGCGGGATGGTTCAGCAGCGCCTCCTGGTCGAAGCCGTTGCGGTAGCCGTGATTGCCGGCGGGATTGCCCGCCACGGTGTGGACGCGGCCGTCTTTCAAATAGCGGATGGCATGGTTCAGACTGTCCGCGATGAACAGGCCGCCGTCCGGGGCCGCGGCGAGGCCTTTCGGACCGTGGAAGCGCGCTTCCTGCGCCGGGCCGTCCGCGTAGGCTCCTTCCACGTACAGCGCGTTTTCCTCAAGTTCCCCTCCGCCCGCCACGGTGGTCACCGTTCCCGCGGCGAAATCGATGTAGCGGATCCGCTGGTTGCCGGTGTCGCTCACGTACAGATTGCCTTTGGCGTCGATCGCGAGCCCGGAAGGCTCGTTGAACAGCGCCCCGGCCAGCGGCCCGTCGGCGTATCCGCCGGCCGGCACGACCACGCCTTCGTATACCTCCGCCGCCCTTGTGGACAGGGCGTTCAGCGTCGTCACCCTACCCTGCGGGGTGATCTTGCGGATGGCGTGGTTGAGGGTGTCGGCCACGTACACGTTGCCTTCGTCATCGACGGCCACGTCCATCGGGGAGTGGAACAGCGCCTCGCCGCCGGGGCCGTCCCGATGGCCCAGCACTCCGCTTCCGGCCAGGGTGGTGACTTCGCCGGAAGGGGAGATTTTGCGGATGGCGTGATTGTTCGCGTCCGCAACGTACACATTGCCGTCCTTGTCCGCGGCCAGGCCTGCCGGGTTCCAGAAGAGGGCCAGCTCCGCGGGGCCGTCATTCAAGGCGCCGGCGGGAAGGCCCGCCTCGTCGAACACGGCGGACACGGGGATGCCGGCGTACACGGAAACCTCTCCGTCCCGGATGAGGCGAATGCGGTGGTTGTCCGAATCCGCCGCGAGGATGGACCCGTCGCCGAGCACGAGCACCCCGGCGGGGTGGCGGAACTCGGCGCGTTCCGCCGGTCCGTCGAATTCGTCAAACAAGCCGGAACCCGCCACGTCGCGGGTCTGGATCAGGGGGCGGTCCCCCGACCACACCATGGCGGAGGCGGAGGCCGCCCCGAAGAGCAGCCCCGCCGCCAGGCCGGCGATGCCGATTCTCGCGACTTGGGTGGCAAACGATTTTTGCAGTCGTTTTTTCATGGCAGCTCCCCATTTTCAGGATCATTCGGAAAGGTTTACCGTGACGCCCGGTCCGGCCAGAACATAGACGTCAATCAAATGTTCGTCCTTGTCGTAAAATTGCACGTAAACCACATCGATGGTGACGTCATCCGGCGTTTTTCCGGACCAGGCCTGCAGATCGAAACGGAATTTCGCGATGTAGTCCCGTTCGGCAAATTCCGCACCCGCATCGTTGTCGGCTTCAAATTCGTAGCGAGCGATCCAGCCCTGGTCCCCGCCCGGAAGCGGGTACTCGATGTGGCCAAAGTTGTGGGAGTACGCGGGATCGTCGCCAAATTTGGCCGGATTGGACTCAAAGGTTTCCACAAAATCCGGATCCGTCTCCCAGTCGCCCAGGGACAAATGGTGCAGGAACCGGACGTCCGCTCCGAAAATCGCGCTGTCTCCGGCAAAGTTGGCCAATTCAAAGCGGATTTCGAACGCATTCGGACTGTCTTCCAACGGTTCCTTCCATACCAGCAAAACAGGTCCGGAGGGCAATAGCAGAATTTCTTTCTGGACCGTGCTGCCGGCATACTGCTGCGGGACACCCGAGTAGGTCGCCGAAAGGATATGCCGTCCGTACCCGATTTCATCGGCCAGGCCGGCCAAGGCCTCTTCGTCCACAAACAGCGTCGCCATGCCACCCGTCACCGTGCCGGTGCCGAGGGTGACGGAACCGATGCGGAATTCCACCGTGCCCGCGTTCGGATCGGGCTGGGGCCCCGGCGTGCTGATCACGGCCGTGATCGTAAACGGCTGCCCGTATACGACGTCCGTAACGGACAGATCCAGCGTCATGGCGGTGACGGCGGGGCTCGGCGGCGGGCTTGGCGCCGGCGGGGCGGGCGGCGCGGCCGGTTCCTCCGCCGGTTCCGTCGTATCTTCCGGCTGGCCGCTCCCGGAATTCGCGGAAGCCGGGACGCCCTGGTCCATCCGCTCCCTTTCCTCTTTCCGTTTTCTTATCTTCTCTTCCAGCTCCTGCCGCTCTTCTTCGCCAAGCTGATTTTTGTACTGATCCAGCGCCTCGTTTTGCTTGTCTTCCTCGGCCTGCCGATTGGCTTCTTCCTGTTCCTTTTTCCGCTGCTCCAGCCGGTCCAGGATGTCCTGATCCCGTTGTTTGACGGCCTCGCGCTTTTCCTCTTTGGCCTGTTCCCGCTCTCTGCGCTGTTCCTCGGCCTGCTCCCGCTGCTGCCGGCGCCGCTCTTCCTCTTCCGGATCCGTGCCGGCCGTGCGGTCAAGGGGCGGCACCTCGTTTTCCAGGTCGTATTTTCGGTTTTCTTCCTTGATCAGGTAGTTGGCTTCATCGATGATTTTTTTCACAACACTTGGGTCCAGCGTGCCGTTTTCCATCGCGGCTCTGAGCATGTGCGTCAGCAATGCTTCGGCGTTGGTTTTGAGCTTTTCAAAAAAATAGTCGTCGATGCGTTCAAGCGCGGCTTCGATGCCCATTTCGGCGATGGCTTCCATAAGCTCCCGGTTTTCTTCGTCGATCATCCCCTTGTTGATCATCAGCTTGATGAGCACGTCTTCGGGGAAGGAGATCGTGATCTCTTCAGGGTCGACCACACCCGTGTCCGTCCAATTGTCCATCCAGGGAAAAATCGTTCCTTGCTGCGAGGGAAAAATCGGCTCGTCGCCGGCATCGACGATCCCGGCGTTGACGATCAGTTTCACTTCTCCCGTGTACGGATTGATGCTCACCAAAAAATGCGTTCCCCTGGCGCCCAGGACCGACGTCGGCGTTTCCACCCTGTATGTACTGCCCGTGTCGGCCGTTTTCCGCACGTGGTTGTACATCGATCCGGCCCAGGTGCCCACCGCCGTTTCGGTCCCGCCGCGGCCGTTATCCCTGAGCCTGGACAGCGTGCCGCGCCAGTTTTCCCCGATCGTGATTTCGTCCCCGCGTTCCGTCCGGAGGAGCAGATACCCGTTCGGTCCCGTGCTGATCCAGTCGCCTTCGTGCAGCGTCATGCCGGGGTAGACGCGGATGCCAAGGGCGCCTCCGGCTTTTTTCACGGTGACGGTTCCGGCGACCTCCTCCACCGTCGCGTACCGGTCGGCCGCGCCGAAGGCGGTTCCGGCGAACAGGCCGAACGCCAGGGCGAATACCGCTACCGTCATGAACAACCGCCTGATTTTCCTCACGCTCTCGTCCTCCTGGCTGCAAAAGTACCGGCGGATCCAACCTATCCGCCGGCGGATGGAAAAGCCTGTTTCGGGTCCAACCGGACGGCATGGGAGTCCGTTGAACCCCTGTACCTGTGTCCTATTCTATTATATGAAATTTTGTCGAAAGCCCACAACGCAAACGCTTGCATCCAAGATGCGGCCTTGCAAGAATGGTCCTTTCGGACGATTTCCGGATGGTCGCAAAGCGGGAAAAGGTCCGTCGCGGGCATGACCGGAGCAGGAGTAGGGGGCAGGACGTGGAAACATTTGGCGGGCCGCTTGCGTTTGGATGTTGGGAGTTGGGCGGAATGGGCGGAAAATGTTCCATCGGATTCCTGCCTGAACAATAAGATCCACGAACTCTTCATCGGGATCGCGGAAGATCGGTAACGGCTTTGGGCGTTGCGCGGGTTGTTTCAGGGTTGCCCGGCCATGGGTGCATCTTGGCCGGCGGGCATTTCGCAGGCATATTCATGCCGGCCGCTGGAAAGCACGCGCTGTTCGCCGTTGGGCAGCACCAGCGTGCAGGTGGTCGACACCGGAACCGTGACGCGGATCGTGAAAAGCCGGTCCCGCAGATGCCATTCGACCTCGGCGCGGCCGTAAGGCGTCTTGACGCCGGCGGCGGCATGGGTGATCCCTCCGCCGACGACCGGAGCCACGCGAAACGTCCGGTATCCGCCGCCCGTCGGTTCGATCCCTGCCAGCCGGCGGTACAGCCAGTCTCCCACGGAGCCGTGGGCGTAATGGTTGAAAGAGACCATCCCCGCATCCGACCCGTCTTCCTTGAGATGTCCGGGATTGACGGTTCCGTCCGGCCTCAGCGCATCCCACCGTTCCCAGATGGTCGTGCCGCCGGCTTTCACCGTATACAGCCAGGACGGGCATTCCTCCTGCAACAACAGCGCGTAAGCCGTGTCCGCATGGCCGAAATCGGACAGGGCAAAAAGCAGGTGGGGCGTGCCGGGAAATCCCGTCGCCAGGCGGTTTCCCGCTTCCCGCACGAGCCGGGCGAGACGGTCCGCCATCGCCTTCGTTTCTTCGCCCTCCGTCATGCCGAAGACGAGGGGCAGCGCGTAGCCGGTCTGGAATTCGTTTTTCAGCTTGCCCTTGCCGTCCGTAAACACGCGGCGATACGCCCGGATGGTCTTTTCGCGCCACCGCCGGAAACGGGCCGCGTCTTTCCCGTACCCCAGCATTTCGGCGATTTCGGCGGCGATCCCGCAGGAATGGGCGAAATAGCAGGTGGCGATCCATTTGCCTTTCTTCAGCCATTGCCTGATGTTTTCGCCCGGGGCGCACCAGTCGCCGAAATGAAACGGCCACCGCCAGATGTACCGTCCGTGCGGGGTGAAGGAAAGAAATCCCGCCCACCATTTGGCCGCTTTCAGGAATTTGCGGATGGTGGGGTATTGCCGCCGCAACAATTCGATGTTCCCGCGAGCCAGGTATTCCGCCCAGGGGACGAGGACGCAGCTGTCCCCCCAGACGGAAGTGGCCATGACGGGCCACGCGTCGCCGCCGCGGGGCACCACCATCGGGATGCCGCCGCCCCGGCCCTGTTCCGCCCGCATGTCCGTCAGCCATTTGTCGAGGAAACGGTCCAGATCAAACAGGAAACAGGCGGTCCGGGCGAATACGGCAATGTCGCCGGTCCAGCCCATGCGTTCGTCCCGCTGAGGACAGTCGGTCGGAATGTCGACAAAATTCGATTTCCCGCCCCAGCGGATGTTTTCGTGCAGCCGGTTGATCAGGGCGTTGGAGCAGGAAAACCGTCCGGTTTCTTCAAAATCCGAGTGCAGCGCGAACGCCGAAAGGTCCAGATCCCCCGGTTCGACGCCCCGCACGCCGACATAGCGGAAGCCCATGTACGTCAGGCGCGGCGAATATTCCTGTTCGCCGTCCCGGCATATGTAGGTGGCCGTCGCCTTCGCCGTCCGCAGCGGCTTGACGAACAGTTCCCCGTCCACCAGCACCTCCGCGTGGCGAAACACCACTTGCTGTCCGTGCCGGCCGCGCAGCCGGGCCGAAATGACGCCGGCGAAGTTTTGTCCGAAGTCGTAGATCCATTCCCCGCTTGGCGCCTGCCGTATCGCAACCGGCCGCAACACGTCCCGCACCCGCACCGGATCGCCGTATTGGGCAAGCAGAACGGGGTTGTGGCGAGGCTTCGCCGCATCGGCCGGTTTCCAGCGTACCGCATCCCAATCGACGGTGGCGTCGTACGTTTCCCCGTCGTACCAGTCGGCCATCCGGTAATTCCCTTCCAGGGTGACTTCCCACGTCTCATCGGTGCCGATCACGTCCCGGGTGCCGTCCGCGTACTCGAGGTAAATCTCGCAGAGAAACAGGGGCCGGTCGGCGCTAATCCGGTTTTTTCTCCGGTAGGTAAAAGTCCCGACCGCCCAGCCGCCCGCGACAATGGCCGTCAGCGTGTTGTTCCGCCCGAGACGGTCCGTGAGGTCATACGTCTGATACTGCATCTGATGGGCGTAGGACGTGAAACCCGGCGCGAAATAGTCGTTGCCGACCTTGCGGCCGTTCAGCATGAGTTCATAGATGCCGAAGGCCGTCGCATTTACCCAGGCGCGGCGGACCGGCCTGTCCACGGCGAAAGCGCGGCGGAACGTCATCGGGACGGGGGAAGTTTTTTTCGGAAACCGCAAGGAACGGTCGGTGATCCATTTCGCCCGCCATGGCGTGCCAAGACGGCCGGTGGAAAACGAGGCCTCCGCTTTCGCCGTTTCGCCGCTCGTCCCCGTGGCCTCCACGCGCACGGTGTACACGGTGAACGGTTGAAGCTCGCACTCCACCCAATTGTTGATCTGATCCGTCGTTTCCTTTTTCCAATTGCCCACGGTGATGACGGCCCTGTGCAATGCTTCCCCTGGCCGGTCGGATTCCAGAGAGAAAGAAACGCGCGGTTTCCGGTCCGTCACGCAGCCGCCAGCCTTGCCGTCAATCCGGATTTCCGAGATTTTAAGCACCGGATGCTCCCTCCAGCCGCAGCGCGATTTCCCGTTGCTTCCGTGCCAGGCCTTTTTCCACGTTCAAGAAAGCCAGCAGGGTGGCCAGAACCAGACTGGTGATCGTCTCCAGCCCGACGAACGAGAAGATGATCACTTCCTGCACGCTTGCCGATTGCTCCGCAATGAGACGATCTCCCTCCATGTAGGGCGGCACGTACCCCGCCGAGGCCAGCATTCCGTTGAACAGGCCGGTGCAGACGCCGACCATGGCCATCGAGATGGTGGTGAACATCGCCATCGCGATGCCGTCGCTGCGGAAGCGGGATTTCCATTCCAGGTGATCCAGCGTGTCGGCGAACAGGGCCATGATGATGTACGCGCTGGGCAGGAAGCCAAGGTTTTTGATGAACTGGCCGATCAGGACGAGCGTCAGATCCCGGGGGAACAGCCAGCAGATGGCGCTGCCCAGCGAGACGATCAGAAAACCCGCCAGCGTCAGGTTTCGCTTGCCGAACCGTTTGGCCAGCGGCCAGACGAGGAAGACGCCGATGCCCATCGGGATGCCGCCGATGGCCGAGATCAGCGTGATGGTGATGCCGTCGTTGTAGGTGCCCAGCACGTAGTTGCAGTAATAGATGAGACTGATGTTTTTCATGTTGACGGCGAAGTAATAGATCAGGAAATAGGCCAGCAGGACCATCATGTAGCGGTCGGTCGCGATGGCCTTCAGTTGCTGCCCCAGGGACGGTCCCCGCTTTTCCCGCGATGCCGGGGGCGCAAGCTCCTGTTCGGCGGTAATGCGCTCTTTCGTGTAGTAATACTCCAGCAGCGTAAACGGCAACACGGCGACGGACAGGATGCTCATGACCGTGATCCAGAGGGACTTGTCCACGCCGATGGCCGGCAGGACGAGCATGGGGAACAGCAGGGCCACGAAGGTGCCGGTGATCATGATGGTGGACACCTGGCTAAAGACGGACAGCTTGCCCCGCTGGGCCGTGTCGCGGATGGACAGCGCCACCATCAGGTTGTGGCTCATGTTGTACATCGTATAGGCGAAGCTGTAAAACAGATTGTACGACAGCACGATCCAGACCAGTTGCACGGTGAGGCCGGCTTGCGGGATCGCAAACAGCAGAATGCCGGTCACCGCCATCAGCGGCGCCGACAGCAGGAGCCACGGACGGGCTTTGCCCTGCCGGGTCCGCGTCCTGTCGATGATGTAGCCCATGAGCAGGTTCGTTAAGGCGTCAATGATTTTGGAGACGATCGGGAAGGCGATCAGAAACGCGCCGCCGGCCAGGGTCGTCAGCCCGATCACGTCGGTATAGTAGACATTCAGATAGCTGGCCAGAACCGCATTGAGCAGCAGGGCGCCGGACGGACCGGCCAGATAGCCGAGCCATCGCTCTTTGCCCGTCGTATCCGGGGAACGGATGCGGGAATCCAGCCACTTTGCCCGCCACAGCCTTTGCCATCGGGAACTAGCGATCTCGCTCGTCATCCGTCAGCACTCCTTTGGGCCGTTTCCTTGGGGAGGGGAATCGGCTTTTCTTTTTTCATCAGCAGCGACAGCCCCCTGAGCCAGCGCCCGTTGGCCAGTTCCACCACGGCTTCGGCCACGTGATAGGGGAGGGCGCCGCTGGACGACATGCACATGGTGCGTATGGATTCGAAGGGCAGCATGCGGATCAGGAAATGGGTGTTTTTGATCCTGCTGTCCCGTTCCAGCGAGTCGGGCATCTTCAGGGCGTTCTCGTATTCGCGGCGGATCGACCGCATTACCGTGTTATAGAACAGCCGGCCCGTCCAGGCGCGCCGGAATTCCATGAGCGGGGTTTCCATCGTGAACGCGGGCTTTCGGTTTTTCTTCCGTCCGGGCGAAGGCGTCTCCGGGGCATCGGCATACCCGGCCATCCGGTCAAAGCACGGCGGAATATCCCGCGGCGGCATGGCGTAAGCCTCGACCACCTCGGGCGGATACGGGTTCCCGGCCTCTTCGCCGTCCGTCACGCGAAGTTCGGCGGTCAGGCGGATGTCCGCGGCGGAAGCGGCCAGGAGCAGCTCGTAGACTCCGTTTTCCAACACCCGGCGGCCGAGCCCGACGTGCCAGAAGGACAGTTCCTCCTTGTCAAAGGCGAGCTCCACCTTTTTCGTTTCGCCCGGTTGCAGGTACACTTTGGCGAAGGCCACCAGTTCCTTGTCCGGGCGGAACACCGCGCCCGATTTGGCGCGGGCGTACAGCTGGACGACTTCCGCGCCGCTTCGGCTCCCGGTGTTTGAAATGTCGGCGGTGACGACGATCCGGCCGCTTTCCTCCCGGACGGACATGTTGGCGTACCGGAACGTGGTATAGGACAGCCCGTACCCGAAAGGAAAACGCAGTTTCGTGCCGGCCTTGTCGTAGAAACGATAGCCGACGTAGATGCTCTCGTAATACCGGGCGACGGGGCCGCGGTTGTAATCCGCGTGGCAGCTCGTATCCTCCGGACGCAGCGGCCAGCTTTCCGCCAGTTTGCCCGAAGGCGTCGCTTCTCCGAACAGCAGGGCCGCGGCCGCCTCGCCGCCGCACATGCCCGGCAGCACCATGTGGAGCAGGGCGGACAGCCCGTCGAAAAACGGCAGCTCCACCGGCGCCCCGGCGAACAGGACCAGCACCATTTTTTTGCCGGTCGCCAGCAGCAGGTTCATTAGTTCCGTCTGGTTGTCCCCGAGGCGCATGTGCTCCCGATCGAACCCTTCGCTTTCCTCAAGATCGGTCAGACCCCCGAAAAACAGGATCACATCCGCCTCTTCGGCGGCCCGGACGGCCGCCTGCTCCAGCCGGGCATCGCGCCGGGGATCGAAGCAACGGTATCCTTTTTCGTAAACATAGGTGACGCCGCGCCGGTCAAAGGCTTCCTTCGGCGTGATGACGCGGGTCGGCTGCACGAGGGAGGAACCGGCGCCCTGGAATCGCATTTTTTCGAACATTTCGCCGACCACAAGCAGCCGTTCGCCGCCGTGCAGCGGCAGGGTCCCGTCATTCTTGAGCAGCACGGCGCTTTCCCTGGCGATCTTGCACGCCAGCTCAGCGTGTTTTTCCAGGTCGGGGTGCGCACCGGGTCCCGCTTTGCCTTGTTCCGGCGCGTCCGGCTTTGCCGATACGGCCTGCGGCTTGCCGGACCGGCAGCGTTCGATCATGCGCAGCATCCGCCGGACGGAGGCGTCCAGCACTTCGGCGGGCAGCCGGCCGCTTCTTGCCGCTTCGATGATCGATTTCCGGTTGTGCCATACCCCGCCCGGCATATCCAGGTCGCAACCGGCCAGAAGCCCTTCCACCCGGTCGCAGGTGGCGCCCCAGTCCGTGATCACCACGCCGTCGAAACCCCATTCGTGCCGGAGGATGTCCGTAAGCAGCCGCCGGTTCCGCGACGCGAACGTCCCGTTGATTTGGTTGTAGGAACACATGACGGCGTATGGTTCGGCGTTTTTGACAACGCTTTCAAAAGCCCTGAGGTAAATTTCCCGAAGCGCCCGCTCGTCCACCACGCTGTTCCCGACGAAACGGAAGTTTTCGCTGGAATTGACGGCAAAATGCTTGACACAGCAGCCTACGCCCCTTGATTGCACGCCCCGGACGAACGCGGTGCCGAACGCCGCGGACACCAGCGGATCTTCCGAATAATATTCGAAATTCCGGCCGCACAGCGGACTGCGCTTGATGTTGATCCCGGGCGCGAGCAGCACATCCACCCCGGCGGCCAGGCACTCTTCGGCGATGGCTTCGCCCATGCGGCGGGCCAGTTCCGGATTCCAGCTCGAGGCCACCGTCGCCGAGGTCGGAAACGCGGTGGCGGGTTCATTGGCGGAAACGGAAAATCCGCCTCCCGCCGACCGAACCTTGCGGACGCCATGGGGGCCGTCGGTGAGGTGCAGCTGCGGGATGCCGAGGCGCGGAACGGGATTGGTGTACCAGGCGTCGGTGCCTTCGAGCAACGCCGCCTTTTCTTCCAGTGTCAGCCGGCCGAGAAGGTTGTTTTCCATCGGTTTCGCGTCCACCTCCGTTTCCAGACTGCAACCCCATATTAGCGGAAAATTCGCAAAAAGAATTGCAATTATGTGCTGGAAATTGTACTTTTGTATCAACCTCGGGCAAGGAGAGGGGAGCGATGATCGGGGTCGATACCGTCCGATATTTTGAATTTTTTCACCGCGCGACGGCCTTGCCGGTCACCCTGTTTGACGGCGAGGGTGCCGTGCGGCACCTCCCCGGCGGAGATTGGCCCGTTCTGCTCGAACCGTTATCGGATTGGATACGGGAGGCGGAACCGGTGTCTTTTCTCGTGACCCCGCAGGGCCTGCTGTTTGGCCGGCTGCGCATCATGGCCGACCCGGCCAAAGTCGTTGTGCTCGGTCCCGTAAGTCCCGTTCCGGTGCAACCCGGCATGGCAAAGGCGCTCTTGCCGGAAAACGGCGACGCCCCCCGCAGGACCCGGACGCTGGCGGCAGAGCTCGAATCGTTTCCCGTCACGGATCTTCACCGGTTTTTGCACGCGCTTTGTTTTCTCCATTATGCCGTCAACGGCATCGCCGTCACGCCCGAAGACCTGTCGTCCCTGAAGGACAGACGGTTCACCGCGCCGATCGAGGCCGATTTCGCTTCGCAGGCCGTCTTCGCCAAGGAGCACGAGCGTTTCCACAACACCTACGAATTGGAGAGGCGGATGCTGCACCTGGTGGAACAGGGGGACGCCGTCGGGCTCAAAAGGCTGCTCGAGCGGCCGCTGCATCTGGTTCCCGGCATCGTGGCCGAAGACAGTCTCCGGCAGGTGAAAAATCTGTTCATCGCGAGCGCCACGCTGGTCACCCGGGCCGCCATCCGGGGCGGACTGGACATCCAGGAAGCCTACCGGCTGAGCGACGTCTACATCCGGAACATGGAGAAGCTTTCCTCCATCCCGTCCATTTTGCGCCTGCAATATCAAATGCTGCTCGACTTTGCGGAACGGGTCGCCGCGTCGGGCGATTCCGCGCGGCTTTCCCGGACGGTCCGCGAATGCCTCGGGTTCATCCGCAACCGGACCAACCAGCCGATTACCGTGGAAGACGTGGCCAGGCACGTGAATTTGAGCCGTTCCCATCTCTCCCGCAAATTCAGGCGGGAGCTGGGCATCGGTGTGAACGCCTACATCCATCAACAAAAAATCGAGGAAGCCAAGCGGCTGCTGATGTACACCCGCCTGTCCCTCGGCGAAATCAGCCATTATCTTTGCTATTCCAGCCAAAGCTACTTCCAGAAAGTGTTCAAGAAAGCGACCGGCGTGACGCCGGGCCGGTACCGGGACAGCCATGCGCCGCGGGGGCCGTCGGCCGCACCGGAATAGAAGAGGGGAACCCAGGCGGGTTCCCCTCGGGGTGTCGCGGAACAGAGGCACAATCCCCGCCGGAACCTCAGCCGCCCGCTTCCAGCAGCTCCGCCACCCGGACGGCCGCGGATTCGCCCGACTGGGGATTCTGGCCGGTGACCAGCCTGCCGTCCACCTCCACATGGTTCGCCCATTTGGGCGCGGCCTCAAACCGCGCGCCGTGTTCCCGCAGGCGGTCTTCCAGCAAAAAAGGCATGACCGCATCCAGCTTGACGGCCCGCTCTTCCTCATTGGTGAAGGCCGTCACTTTTTTGCCCTTGACCAGGTATTCGCCGGAGGACAGCTTCACGTTGACCAGCCCCGCCGGACCGTGGCACACCGCCGCCACCACGCGCCCGGACTCGAAGAACTCCCGCACCGTGGCCTGCAGCGCTTCGCTGCCGGGAAAATCGAACATGGTGCCGTGCCCGCCCGGCAGAAACAGCGCGTCATACCCTTCCGGGGAAACTTCGGCCAGGGGCCGCGTCGTCTCCAACTCGCGGATCGCGTCCTTCCATTTGGCCGCATTTTCCCCGCTCAGGCTGCGGGGGTCGATGGGGGCTTTCCCGCCCCGGATGCTGGCCACCGTGACCTCGAATCCCCTCTCCTTGAACACCTCATAGGGTTCCGCGAATTCGGAGAGCCAGATGCCGGTCGGATGGCCTTCGCTGATCTCCCCGTGGCTCGTGACGACCATGAGCACGCGTTTTGGCGCCATGCTTTCAACCTCCCCAGAGTTGCCAATATGAGTGAACCAACCGGTTGTTCAATTGTAATATACCGACCCCTGTTGCTATAATTCAAATAATATAAAATGGGATGAGGTATAAAAAAATTTATGGCAAATTTCGAATGGTACCGCTCGTTTGTCGCCATCTACCGACACGGTTCCATTTCCGCCGCGTCGCAGTTCCGCCACATGACGCAGCCGGCGCTCAGCCAGCACCTGGCGGCCCTCGAAGCGGAAATCGGCGAACCGCTGTTCCACCGGACGCCCCGCCAGATGGTGCCGACGGAAAGGGGACGGCTGCTTTACGGGCAGGTGGTCCAGGCCGTTGACCGGCTGGAGAAGGTCAGCGCCGATTTCCTCCATCCGTCGTCTCCCCTTTTGCGCATCGGGGGGCCCGCCGAGTGGATCCACGAATGCCTGATTCCCCGGTTGCCGGAAAGCCCGTACCTGTTGTCCTTTACCTTTGGCGAGACGAAGCCGCTCATCCAGGCCCTGAAAAACAGCGAGATCGACCTGCTCGTGGCGACCCAGCAGCAGGCCGCCTCCGGGATCGTGTTTGCCAGGCTGGCGACGGAGACGTTCCGGCTGGTGGGAAACCGGCCGCTGCCGCCGGAAGCGGAGGACGCCGGCGAAGACGTGCGGGAGCGACTGGAGCGGCTGGACTGGATCGCCTACGCCCCGGAGCTGCCCATCATCCGCCGATTTTGGTTCACGGCCTTCGGCGAGCGCTGCACGCTGAATCCCAAGATCACCGTCCCCGATCTGCGCGTGATCAAATCCCTCGTCGTGCGGGGATACGGTGTAAGCGTCCTGCCGGACTATCTGGTGGCGGAGGAGCTGGAGAGGGGGCTGCTGCACGAATTGTGGCGCGCTCCCCGGGCGGTGCGGAACGACCTGTGGCTGGCCTGCCGGACCCAGGACCGGGCGGACCCCGCTTTTGCGGCTTTTGTGGACGCATTGCTGCAGAGGGCGGACATTTGACTAACGAATCATTATCAAATACAATTTATATATCTAATAAAAAAACAATAGTTATGTGAAGGATGGTGCAGATGGCAAAGGTAGGATTTGTCGTCGGAAGCATCCGGAAAAATTCGTTTTCCGGCCAGCTGGCCCAAAATGTGGCGGCGCTGCTGCCCGCAGGCTACGAGGCGCAGTTCATCGAGATCGCGCATCTGCCGCTTTACAACCAGGACTACGACGAAAACAGCCCCGAATCTTACAGGGCGTTCCGGGAAACGGTCCGGGCGATGGACGCCATCGTGTTCGTGACGCCGGAACACAACCGTTCTTTTCCGGCGGCGCTGAAAAACGCCCTCGACATCGGCTCCCGTCCCTACGGCCAAAGCGTCTGGAACGGCAAGCCGGCCCTGATCGTCAGCCAATCGCCGGGCAGCCTTGCGGGCTTCGGCGCCAACCACCATTTGCGGCAGGTGCTGGCGTTCCTGAACATGCCGGTGGTGCAGCAGCCGGAAGTGTACATCGGCCAGGTGCATGAACTGCTCGGCCAGGACGGGAAAATCACCAATCAAGGCACCATTGATCTTCTGAAATCGGCCGTCAACGCCCTCGTATCGCTGATTCAGAAGCACAAGGCGTAATCGTTCGCCGCGTCGGGACTCATCGGACAGAAGCGATTCCGCATATGGATGCCGGCCCGCGCCGGGATGCCGGAAAATTTGCCGGAGCCCGGAGCCGGGCTTTTTCTATTTTGCGGGCGGGAAATCCCAGACGTCAGGGGTTCCGTCCCGGGGCCGTTACGAATTCGGACCCGGGTCGGTTCCCCGGCGGCCGGGCTCGTGATAAGATGCATGATTGGTGTCAATGGCGTAAATTGATCCAAGGCTGATTTTGGGGAGGCCGCCATGATCCACGACGTCAATGACATTTTGCATCATGCCTTCGCCGGCGCGCTGGCGGCGCTGCTGTTCGGCACACCCGGAAAATACCGGCTTTACGTCCTGATCGGGATTATCGCGGCCCTTCTCCCGGACGTGACCAAGATCCTGTTTGACAGCGTGTTTTTCCACTCCCTCATCGCCGCGCCTCTTGTTTCGATGCTGGGGGCGGCAATGGGGAAGGCCTGCTTCCGAAAAGAGCCGTTTCTGCGCCTGTTCGGCGCGTTTTTGGCGGCCATGGTGCTTGGCCATCAGCTGCTCGATTTCCTTGACAACGGCTCTGAAATCCTTTCTCCCTTCATCAGGGAGGAATTGGAGTACAGCCTCATCAGCAAGGGGACGCCCGTGGTTTGGATCACGGCGCTGGCGGCGATGGCTGCCGGCTGGATATTCAGGAGAATCCGGCTGTTTACCGCCGCGGGGATGGCGGCGATTCTGCTGTTCATTGGATTCCAGCTGGTTTCGAAAGAGATGGCGGAGAATGCCCTGATGCAGCGGTATCCCTTCCCCCAGGCCACGATCACCGTCTTTCCGACGGGGCAGTGGCCCTGGGACGAGATGGGCTGGTCCTATCATCTGCGGTCCCCTTCTTTCATGGCCAGCGGGGATATCGGCGCCGCGGGCGGCAATATTGCTCAAAGCATTTTTTACTTTACGGCCCCCGGAGAAGGGTTGCATTACCGCGTCGAAGAATGGACGAAAAACGGCGCATCGTTCGTGATCACCTGTGTCGATGAGCGCAACGGCCAGATCGTCCGGTTTGCCTCGTCCGATGGCATCCATTGGCAGACATCGGGCTGAAAATTTGGCTGGCCGGCGTCAGACCCCGGGATCCGGCGAATTTTTTTTTGAAACGATGTTCTTTGCATGAACGACGGCTGACGACGATTAACGGACATGGAGTCCGTTACAAGCGATTGCAAACGGTTTTTCAAAAAATAACGGACATACAGTCCGTCAGCAAGCCTCCAAACCCGCAAGATCTTTTGATTCAAGCATCCGGAGCGCTGTAACGGACTGTATGTCCGTTGAAATTTTCGGACAAGCCGATTTTCGACTTCCAACGGACAGTATGTCCGTTGGATCCACCATGGGACCGTCCGGCGGTCCTCCTTTTCCGTCACGTTGAATTATGCGTGGAGTATAAGCCGGCAGCTTGGAGCGGTTTCCAAGAGGGACTTTTGGGACAACCCTTTTCTTATTTTTGGAAAAGGTTCCACGATCCCCATCATAAACGTTCACGTTAATGTGAAGGTCAACCGTGCGCGCCGGAGCTTTTCGGGTCGTCCCCGACGTCTCGCAGCACGTTGATGTCAATATGCTCCGTCCTTTCATCAAAGAAGACAAACCAAACGGCCGACCGGCTCGCCTGGAACACGGCCGCATCCCTGATGATCCGCTTTCCCAGCTCGATACGGATCTTCTCGTGCGGCGCCGGAGGCTCAAGCAAGCTTCCGAAGTATACGAAATACGTCTGTTCGCCCAACGTTCCCGCAAAATAAAGGATGCCCTCGCTTTCCGGATCCTGCCTCAAATAGCCGCCGTAATTCGTTTTGGATTTGTCTTTGGATTTGTGGATCACGGCCGCCGCGATATCTTTGAACGTGTTTCTTTCCAGAAAAACCAGATGACCGTCCCGGACGTCTTCCACATGCAAAATGGTGTAATCATCGCCAATGATGTTCCGATCCAGTGCGTCCTGCATCTCCTTCCGGACGCCGCTGCAGGAGGTTGCCATCAACAAGGCCGTCAAAAGCAGCAGATAGGTTGTGCATCTTCGAATTTTCACAGTCATCCTTCCCGTTCCAGCGTTTTAGCGCCGTTAGAGTAAAATTTGCGTGGGGGTAAAGTCTGGAAAAAGCGAACATAGAAAAAAGAGCTTCTCCCTTGGTAAAGTGAATTTGACACAAAACACACACCAAGAGGAGGAAGCTCCTGTGCAGCACTTTACCACAATCATTCCCACAATGAAAGAGCTTGAGCAGTGGATGTTCCGGGAGATGCAGGAAGCGTTCGCCAGCGCGATGAAGACAGCGCTGGAGATGTTGGATCAGATCATCCTTGAGCAAAGGGATCGCCAGCGTTTTCGCGTCAAGGCGGAACGGGAAACCAGCGTCAACA
>Ga0207863_100099_pt1 | contig 46809 bp, 46 predicted proteins | sample CeladaPassaD2F12_FD_187497 | JGI IMG/M metagenome (GOLD analysis project Ga0207863, IMG submission 187497) | Cellulose-adapted microbial communities from the Joint BioEnergy Institute, USA - Passage D2F12 (SPAdes) (version 2) | ecosystem: Engineered > Bioreactor > Continuous culture >... | reverse complement strand
GGAACACTTCGTCCATATGATGGCGAACTCACGCCGGGGGCCATGGGAGATGTCCCGCAACCTGAACAACGCCCTTGACACCCGATATTTTCAGGCGCAAGGGCTGGTCAGCATGCTTGAATGTTACTTGGCATTTCGTTAACTCTTCGGAACCGCCTGGTGCGGACCCGCATGCCAGGTGGTGTGAGAGGACGGGGGCTAGCCGCCCCCTTCTACTCGATTGCACGTTTAAACCGGCGCGGGTCCACCGATAATGGAGAATACAGCTTATGGAAACGGGGGATGCCGATGCGACTGGCGGACCTGCTCAGCTATGCGGACATCGCCCAGCTCGCCCGGATCGCCGAATCGTACGGGTGCCACTGCAACAGCCATTCGAAGAACGATTTAATCCAGTCGATCCTTTACGCCGCCCAGAGCCGGGAAGCCTTCGAACCCCATCTGGACGGATTGAACGCGGCGGAGTGGAGGTTCCTGCATTCGCTGCTGTTCGAAAGCCGGACGGCCTACAGTCCGGAAGAGCTGGCGGCGCGGGCGGAAGCGGCGGCGAATCCGTCCCCGGCGATGTTCGGCGCGCCCGCAAATCCGTCTCCGGCGTCGCCCGGGCCGACGGCGGACCCGCCGGGCGGCGGACGGGCGGAAAAAAAGGGTCGCGCGGGCAGGAAAAAGACGGCCGCCGAAAAGGAGCCGGAAGACGCCCCGCCCGACCCGCGCAGCGCCATCAGCCGGTTTCGCTCGTACGGCTGGCTGTTCGGCGGCATTTCCCGGCAAACGAGCCATTTGTACCATATGCCGCAGGATGTGCGGCAGCGGCTGTGCGACGCGCTGGAGCGACGATTCCGGGCGCGGCTCGAACGCCGCGGGCAGCCGCCGGTCTACCGCGACGAACGCGGTCTGCTCGCGGAAGACATCGTCGTCTTCCTGCGGTTCGTCCGCGACCGGGACACGCCGCTCACCGCGGAAGGCGCGCTTTACAAACGGCAACTGCAGCAGGTGCTCGCCCTGATGTCGGTGCCCGAGGCGCCGCCGGACGGAACCCGCTGGCGGTTCGGCTACGGCCGCAGATTCCGGGAATACCCGGACCGCTTCTCGCTGCTGTACGATTTCTGCTATTACCGCCGATTGGTGGAGGAACATCCGGACCGCCTGGAGCTGACGGAAGCCGGCTACGCGGTGGCGGGAGGCGAAGCGCCGCCGGATCCGGCGGAAATCTACCGCTTCTGGCTGCGCCTGTACAAAAGCCCCGTGGCCAATCTGCACGCCATCGTCCACTGGATCGCGAGACTCGCGGGCGATTGGGTGATGGAAAACTCGCTGGCGGCGGTGTTGCTTCCCCTGGTGCGTCCTTTTTACTACGACTCGCCGCAGGATGTGCTGGAGCTGCGCGTGCTGCGCATGATGACGCATCTCGGGCTGATCCAGCGGGGCGAATCGGAGGACGGGGAACCCGTCGTCCGCGCCACGCCCCAGGGCCGGGAACTCATCGTCGGCAACCGCGTGGCATTTGAGGATCTGGTCGTTTTTCCCTGATCCCTTCAAAAAAACGGGTACGATTGCCGGCGCAAGGGAGGCCGCAACCGGGCGGGCGCCCGTTGCCGGGCGCGGCAGGGCGGCCGCCCCGGCCGGATCGGCTCGAATGCATATGTTAAATACAGGAGCCGGCTGGAGGTGCAACCGATGGACATGAAAGTCGCCTATGAAACGATGCTGGGACTGGCGGCGGAAATGATCCTGGACGAAGCGCTGCGCAAGTACCGGACGGAAAAACTGTATCAAGCCATCGACGACGCGCTCGCCCAAGGGGACGCCGAGACGTTTCGGCGTCTGACGGACGAATTGAAAGCGATGCTGGCGTAGGCGGACCCGGGTCCGCATCCGTCACGTGCCGCGCAAACCATTCGCGGAAGCGGGGATGGTTTGCGCTTTTTCGTGTCCGCAAACCCCCGTCCGCCCAAAGCGCCAACCGCGGAGCGGCGGGGCGCAAGGCTTGCCCTGTTTCGCATTCCTTCGCTATGATGGTTTTGGAGGAATGCGCAATGAAATTCGGAGAAGTGAAAAGGGAAGAGTGGCCCGCCCTGCAGCCGTATCTCGATACTTGCCTGCTTCCCGTGTCCGGACTGACCGGCCGGGAATCGCCGGTCGAGGCGGCCGATCTGGCGGCCAGGACGGGGGAGCTGCTCAAGCCGCTGGAAGAACGGTTTCACGGCCGGACCGTGACGATGCCGGCCTTTCATTATTTCGAAGGAGAAGACGAGGAAAAGCTGGCCGAGCTTTGCCGCCGGTTGAAAAACGAAGCGGGATTCCGGTTCGTGGTGCTGGTGACGGGAGCTGCGGGACTCCTTTCCGGCCGGCTGCCGGCTGATCTGATCGTGGAGCCGCTTCCGGACGTTCCGCCCGAAGAGGCGGAACGGCGGTGGACAAGCGCCGTCGCCGGCCTTTGGAAAAAGGTATAACAGGAGGCGCTTGGGGGAATTCCAAAAGCGTAAGCGGATGGGAACCGGTTTCGGGGATTTTGTGACAAAATGACAACATTTTCGTTTCTTCCGCGGGATCGGGACGGTGCGCCCGGCCTGCAATTCTTGACGCTCCCCGGACCCTGGGATATGATAGTTATGTCATTTTGGAACGGGGAAATCCGTGCCGGACGCGAGATTGCGGCAAAGGAGGATACGCATGGATCACGATCAGCAGCAGGAATCCGCGCACAAATCGACCAGGCGGCGCGAGATGACCCGGCGTCAATTTTTGTCGTATACGTTGGGCGGCGCCGGCGCCTTCATGGTCGGCGGAACGATCCTGCCGATGATCCGGTTTGCCATCGACCCGCTCCTCGCTGAAAAACAGGCGGGCGAATTTGTGAAGGTGATTGAATCCAGCAAAGTGACGACCGAACCGACCCCCGTGGAGTTCGAAGTGCTTACGGTGGACGGTTGGTACGAAAGCAAGAAGAAGTTCCGGGCGTTTGTCGCCCGCGGTGCCGACGGGAGCGTCTACGCGCTGTCTCCGGTCTGCAAGCATCTCGGATGTACCGTCGACTGGGCGACGCAGGACCCGAACGAATTTTTCTGCCCCTGCCACGGAGCGCGTTACACGCGGGACGGCAAGGACCTCGCCGTGGCGCGGGGACCGCTGGACGAATACGAAGTCCGGGAAGAAAACGGATGGGTGTACCTGGGTTCGCTGAAGCCGAACTCGCGCGTATAGGAGAAGGAGGCCGCTGACGTCCCATGTTCAAAGCCATATACAACTGGATCGACGAACGTCTGGACATCACGCCGATGTGGCGGGATATCGCCGACCACGAAGTGCCGGAACACGTCAACCCCGCGCATCACTTCTCCGCCTTCGTGTACTGCTTCGGCGGACTGACGTTCTTTTTTACCGTCATTCAGATTCTGTCCGGGATGTTCCTCACCATGTATTACGTGCCGGACATTCAGAACGCCTACTACAGTGTGGACTATCTGCAGCACCAGGTCGCATTCGGCGGCATCGTGCGCGGCCTGCACCACTGGGGCGCCAGCCTGGTCATCGTCATGATGTTCCTGCACGCGCTGCGCGTCTTTTTTACGGGTTCGTACAAGTCGCCGCGGGAAATGAACTGGGTCGTCGGCATGCTGCTGTTCTTTGTCATGCTGGGGCTCGGCTTCACCGGATACCTGCTGCCCTGGGACAACAAGGCGTACTTCGCCACCAAGGTGGGCATCGAAATCGCGTCCACCATTCCCTGGATCGGGGATGACATCAAGATGCTGCTGCAGGGGGGCGAAAACCCCGGCGCGGTGACGCTGGCGAGGTTCTTTGCCATCCATGTGTTCTTCCTGCCGGGGGCGCTGCTGACGCTGCTTGGCGCGCACTTCTACATGATCCGCAAACAGGGCATTTCCGGGCCGCTGTGAGAGAGGGAGGCAGGCATGGAAAAAGGACACGACTCCAAGGAGAAAATCGTCTACGTCGGCGACTCCCGCATCCGCAGGCGGGACCCGTCCGGCAGAATTCCGCAGGATTATTCGTCGTATCCGGGCAAAACGGAAGCGTTCATCCCGAACTTCCTGCTCAAGGAATGGATGGTGGGCGTCGTCGTGCTGGTCGGCTTCCTGACGCTGACCATCGCGGAACCGGCACCGCTCGGCTATCCGGCCGACCCGCTCAACACCAATTTCATTCCGATGCCCGACTGGTACTTCCTGTTCCTGTACCAGCTGCTCAAGATGCCCTATACCTCCGGGGAGTACGTTCTGCTCGGCACGATTGCCATTCCGGGCATTGCCTTCGGCGCGATGCTGCTGGCGCCTTACCTTGACCGGGGGCCCGAGCGGCGGTTCTACCGCCGGCCGATCGCTTCGTCGCTGATGATCGTCTCGCTGATCGCCTGTACCTATCTCACGTGGGAAGCCTGGACGCACTATCAGCACGAGCTCGAGAAAATCGGCATCATCCCGGAACATCACGAGCGCCGGATGAAGGCGGAGGAAGCGGTGGCCCAGGGGAAACCGCGTCCGGTTCCGGGCAGGGACAACCTGCCGCCCCTCGTGGCGGCGGATGACCCCGCGTTCACCAACATCATGCAGGCGCAGTGCATCAGCTGCCACGGCGCGGAACTGGAAGGCGGCGCCGGGCCCGCGCTGCGCGGCATCGGCGACAGGCTGAGCAAGGAAGAAATCGCCGAGGTCATCACCAACGGCCGCGGCGGGATGCCGGCCTATGGCAGCATCCTGTCTGCCGAGGAAATCGACCAGGTGGCGGAATGGCTGTCCAGACAGAAAGCAGAGGCGGCGGAATAGCCGCTTTTGGAGGGCGCGCCCCGGCGGATGTTCCACATCCGCCCCGGGGCGCGTTGTGTTTAAGCCCCGTTCGGAAAGGAGAACAAGCCTTTGCGTTGGCGCTGGCTGCTATCGCGCGAGGTGCTGCGGTTCCCCGGCTTCGTCCGGCTTCTTCTGGTATTTTACATACCGGGCACGATTTACGGGTATTTCTGGTATGCGGACCAGCTGGCGGAAACTTGGCGGACGCGTCCCCTGTGGCAAATCGTGTTCGTGCCGGACAGCCCCACGGCCTCGCTCCTGTTTTCGGTGGCGCTCATCTGGGGCCTGGTATCCCGTGATGGTTTTTTCCCTGTCGGACAGGCGGGAAAGACGGGCGGCGGGAATTCTGTTGCCGCGGGCATCCGTTCGCTGGTCGGGGCGCTGGGTACATTGACCTCGTTCAAGTACGGCGTTTGGGCCTGCGTCATGATCATCGCGGGATGGGTCCAGGGGGACCCGATGGTCTGGCAACACTGGATGCTGATCGCTTCCCACGCGGCCATGGCGGTGTTCGCCCTGCTGTACGCGCCCCTTTTCGGCTTCGGGAAAATCGCCCTCGGCGCGGCGGCGGCGTGGACGCTGGCGAACGACACGCTGGATTACGGGCTGGACATCCATCCGTATCTGCCCTGGCAGCTGGAAGACGACATGGCGGCGATCGCGGCCTTTACCTTTGCCCTGACGGGGCTCAGCGTGCTGCTTTCCGCCCTGGCCCGGCGGTTTCCCGCCGGTTTGGCAAAGGTGTCCCGGGAATAATCTATTATAGCGTCATAAAAAGTGGACATCCCCTCATAGAATGCGGCAAGGGGGGGGGATGTCCCTTGCTGCGAAACGGTTTGCATTTCCGTCGGCTTGCGGCCAGGGCTGTCCGTTCGGGGGCGTCCGCTGCGGCGGCGGTATTTTTCGTCTTTGCGGGCATCGCGACCGTGGCGGCGCATGCGGCCGCGGACGGGGACGGAACGGCGCAGGGCCAAAGCCGCGCCACCGCATTCCACGACGCCGCCCTGGCCCTGTATGAAGCGGCCAAGCGGGATGAGCCGGAGGAGCTGCTGCGCCGGCTGGGCGAAGCGGAAAACCGGCTGCGCGCCCTGACGATGGAGGAAATTCGCTCGGCCGAGGGCATCGGGGCGCTGGCGGACAGCCTGGCGGAGGTGAAACGCGCCGCGGCTGCGGTGACCGCGGACCCGCAGCGCCGGGAACGGGCCGCCGCCGCGCTTTGGCTGGCCGCGGATGAGCTGGCGCATCCCGACCGCCCGCTGTGGCACCGCTACCGGCTGATCCTCGGTGACGACATTGACCGGCTGGAGCGGCTGGCGAAGGAGGAACCGCCTTCGCGGCGGCAAAGGGAAGAGATGCTGGCGGCTTATCGGGATCTGGCCGGGCATTACCGGCTGATCCGGACGGCGGCGCTGTTGCGCGGGGAACCGTGGAAAGTGGAGCGCGGCGATTCCGTACTCGTCTATACGGAACGGCTGCTGAAGGCTTCCCGTCCCGACCCGAAACTGCTGGAGGGCCTGTTCCCGCAGCTGAGGGAAGCCATGGCGGCGCTGTTTCCGGCGGAGGCGGACGCTCCGTCGTCGGCGGTGCCGGTGTTCGTCCCGCCGCCCTGGGGATTTTACGCCGCCATCGGTTCGCTCATCCTGACCGTGCTGGCGTGGAACGGCTGGCAGCGCTACCGGTACGGCGCGGCGGGCGGATCGGCGGGCAGGGGCGGCGCGGACGGGACCGGAGAAGGGACGGGCCGGCGGCAAAACCGCCGCTGACCCGCCCGCCGGCCCTATTTTTTGGTTCTGTCCGTCCTTCAATCTTCCGTCTCTTCGCGAAATCCTTCTCCCCAAACTTCGTGCACGTCGCCGATGACAAAGAACGCCCGCCGGTCGTGTTCCCGCACGAGGGTCTGCAAGCGGCGCGCTTCCATGCGGTTCACGACGCAGTAGACGATTTTGCGGGGCTTGCCCGTATAGCCGCCGGTGGCCTCGATCAGGGTGGCGCCGCGGTCAAGTTCGCGCATGACGGTATCGACCAGCCGTTCCGGTTCCCTGCAGAATATGTAGAAGGTTTTCGCCGCGTTGCCCCCCTCCACGACAAAGTCGATCACCCGCGAAGCCACAAACACGCTGACGATGGTGTACAGTACCCGTTCCTTGGGAAGCACGAACAGGGAAGACGCCAGGATCGCCCCGTCAATCCCCAGGATGATTCTCCCCATGCTCCAGCCGAACCGCCTGTTCAGCAGACGCGCCAGGATGTCGATGCCTCCCGTCGTCCCGCCGGCGCGGAACACCATCCCCAATCCCGTCCCCAGGGCGACTCCGGCGCACAGCGCCACCAGAATGAGGTCATCTTCCATGACGAAAGGCGGAATGAAACCGGCGTCCAGCACCTTTTCCCAGATCCAAAGGAACAGTGAAAGCAGCAGCGTTCCCCCGATGGTATAAAGCATCGCCCTCTGGCCGAGCCGGCGCCATCCGAGCCAGAACAGCGGCAGATTGAGAAGCAGCGCAGCCAGCGACACCGACGCTCCCACGGCGTAATGGAGCAGCACGGCGACGCCGGTCACGCCGCCTTCCATCAGCCGGTTGGATACGATAAAATATTCGAGTGCGAATGCGTAGAGCGCGGCGCCGGCGGCGATCAGCGCCCACCTGAGCGCGGCTTTCCGCGCGCGGGAGCCGTCCAAGGCGCGCCCCCCCTTCCGGCCGAATTCCGGGAGCATCATTAGCATCCTCCTTCCCGCAGGGAAAAATACGGAAATTTCCCCGCGTGGACTTGTCAGAAAATCTGCATTTGTTTTCCATGATATCTTACGCTAACATAGGATTGAATCCCGACAGGAAAGGAATTGTACCATGGCTGAATCCCGCCTGCCCGGCGTGACCCTCACCGAGCGGACGCTGGCCGACATGCAAAGGGAAGTGGACGCGTACATCACCCAGTTCAAGGAAGGCTATTTTTCCCCGCTGGCCCTGCTGGCGCGGCTGACGGAAGAAGCCGGCGAGCTGGCGCGGGAAGTGAACCACCGGTACGGGGAAAAGCCGAAAAAGCCGGAAGAAGCCGAAGGGTCCATCGACCTGGAGCTGGGGGATATCCTGTTCATCCTCATCTGTTTCGCCAATTCCCTTGGCATCGATCTGACGGACGCGTTCCGCCGGGTGATGGACAAGTTCAACACGCGCGACGCCAACCGGTGGACGAAGGTGGACGCCGAAACCCGCTGAAGGGCGGGGCGCTGACGACAGGCGGGGACGGACACCGGACCCGCTGGGCGAATGCCGAAGCCCCGGAACCGGGCGGACACTGAAATCCGCGCAGGTTCATAGACTGTACCATCCTTCTGGACGGGGAGGATGGCGCATGGACGGGGAAACCTGCATGCGGAAGGCTTACGAAGCCATCTTTCAGGGGAACTTCGAGTCCGCCGTCGGATGGTTTCAGCGGGCATTGGAACTGGAACCCGACAACGCCGATTACCATTACAAAAGCTCCATCACCATTGCGCGCAGCGGCAGGCTGGACCTGGCGCTGCGGCTCGCGCGGCGGGCGGCGGAGCTGATGCCCGGCGACCGGGGATACGCGTATCACGTGCAGGTGCTGGAAGCCCGGCGGCTGACCGCGGAAGCGGAAAAGCTCCTGGACGGCGCCGCGCCCCGGCCCGTGGAAGCCCTGCGCCTGCTGCGCCGGGCGGCGGAGCTGGACCCCCTTTCGGCGGAAGCGCGGATGCTTCTTGCGGACGCGTACCGCCGCCTGGGCGAAAATGCCCGGGCCGCGGACTTCGCGCGGCAGGCCCTGACCCTCCGTCCGGACTTAAGCTGGGCACAGCCGCCGCGGGACGACGACGAAAAAGAACATGCCCATAAAAACATCCCAGGGATAACGAAAGGTGATGACGATGACGAAGCGCATTCGGGTGGCCGTGGCCGGAGCCGGAGGCCGTATGGGCCGCGAAGTGGTCAAGATGGTGCTCGGGGATGAGGAGCTGGAGCTGGCGGCGGCCGTCGATCCGGCGGCGGCCAACCAGGACGCGGGGATGCTGGCGGGCGTCGCTCCGGCGGGGGTGGCCGTGTCCGCCAACCTGGCGGAAGCGCTGGCGTCGTCCGGCGCCGACGTGCTGGTCGATTTCACCACGCCGAAATCGGCCATGCCCAACGCGGAAACCGCCATCGCCCACGGCGTGCGGCCGGTCGTCGGCACCACCGGGTTCACCCCGGAGCAGATTGCCGAGCTGGACAAGCAGTGCCGTGCCAGGGGGATCGGCGGGGTGATCGCGCCCAACTTTTCCATCGGCGCCATCCTCATGATGAAATTCGCGGAAATGGCCGCGAAATATTTCCCCCACGTGGAAATCATCGAATACCACGGGGACCAGAAACTGGACGCCCCTTCCGGCACGGCGATGATGACGGCGGAATGGATCGCGCGGGCGCGGACGGAATTCCGCCAGGGGAACCCGCAGGAGGAAGAGAGGCTGGAAGGGTCCCGCGGCGGATACTATCAGGGTTTTCGCATACATAGCGTCCGGCTGCCCGGCATTTTCGCGCAGCAGGAAGTCATTTTCGGCGGAAACGGACAGACGCTCAAGATCCGGCACGACTCGTACGAACGGGCGGGCTACATGCCCGGCGTGAAGGTCGCCGTGAAAAAGGTGATGGAATTGACGGGTCTGGTGTACGGCTTCGAGCAGCTGATGGACTGATTCCGTCCCTGGGGCGGGACAGGACGAGGCCGTGCACGCCGAACGCGGGGGAGGAGACCGGGCATGCTGAGCATCGCCCTGATCGCGCATGATCGCAAAAAGGATGAGATGGTCAATTTCGCCATCGCCTACGAACACGTGTTCAAGCCGCACCGCCTGTACGCCACCGGCACCACCGGCGCCCGCATCATGGAAGCGACGTCGCTGAAGGTGCACCGGTTTTTGTCCGGGCCGCTGGGGGGCGACCAGCAGATCGGCGCCCTGGTGGCGCAAAACGAAATCGATTTGATCATCTTTCTGCGGGATCCGCTCACGGCGCAGCCCCACGAACCGGACATCACCGCGCTGCTGCGGTTGTGCGACGTGCAGGGCATTCCGCTGGCCACCAACATCGCCACCGCGGAGCTTCTGGTTCGCTGCCTCGAACGGGGCGATTTCGCCTGGCGGGAAGTGGTGCACAAATACAAGTCGGGAGCCGGCGAATGAGCGAAAACGGGCCGAAACTGGATTTGCTGGTGTTCGCCGCGCATCCGGACGACGCGGAGATCGGCATGGGCGGGACGCTAGCGAAGGAGGCGGCTGCCGGGAAAAAGGCGGGCATCGTCGATCTGACCCGCGCGGAGCTTTCGTCCAACGGCACGGTGGAGCTCCGCCAGCGGGAAGCGCGGGAAGCGGCGGACATTCTGGGACTTGCCGTGCGCGACAATCTCGGTTTGCCCGACCGGGGGCTGGCGCCGGTTCCCGAACAGCTGGAGGCGATCGTGGCGGCGATCCGGCGATACCGGCCGCGGGTCGTGTTCGCGCCCTGGCCGGAGGACCGGCATCCGGATCACGTCCGGTGCGGCCTGATGGTGGAAGAAGCGGTGTTCAACGCCAAATTGCGCCGTTACATGCCGGAGCTGCCGGCATGGCAGGTGGAGGCGCTTTACTTTTACATGATTCATGAAACGGTTCCTCCGCGGCTCATCGTGGACGTCAGCGAAGTCTACGAAAAGAAGCGGCGGGCACTGGGGGCTTACCGGTCGCAATTCGCTTCCGCCGCGAATGCGGAAGGACGCGTGATCACGCCCCTTACGGAAGGCTATCTCGATTGGGTCGAGGCGCGGGACCGGCTGCTGGGCCAGCCGCACCGCATGGAGTACGCCGAAGGCTTCATGACCAAAGGGCCGATCGTCGTGGCGGGGTTCTGAACGGCTCTGTTGCGCCGCCGGCCCGCGGGAAGTCCCGTCCGAAAGGAGGATACCGATGAACAGGCCTCTCAGGATCGGCATTACCTGCTATCCGACGATTGGCGGCTCGGGCGTCGTGGCGACGGAACTGGGCAAACTGTTGGCCGAAAGGGGCCACGAGATCCATTTCATCACCCACGGCCTGCCTTTCAGGGCCGGAACCTTTCGCCGCAACATGTACTACCACGAGGTCGAAGTGACGGACTACCACGTTTTCCGGTATCCGCCTTACGAACTGTGCCTCGCCAGCAAGATGAACCAGGTGGCCCGCATGCAGAAGCTGGATCTTTTGCACGTGCATTATGCGGTGCCGCATGCGCTGTCCGCCTACCTGGCGAAGCAGATGGCGGGGGATCACCTGAAGGTGGTGACCACGCTGCACGGCACGGACATCACCATCCTGGGTCACGACGAATCGTTGAAGGACATCATTCGCCTCGGCATTCGCAAGAGCGACGCGGTGACGGCCGTCAGCCGCGACCTGATCCGCGAAACGCGGGAGCTTCTGGACATCCGGGAGCCCATCGACCTGGTGTACAACTTTGTGGACGAACGGGTGTATTATCCGCGCCAAAACGGCGAACTGCGCAGGGAATTCGCCCGGCCGGGGGAAAAGGTGCTCATCCACATTTCCAACTTTCGTCCGGTGAAGCGGACCTGCGATCTGGCGGACATTTTCGCCCGGGTGAACCGCCGCATGCCCTGCCGGTTGCTGCTGGTCGGCGAAGGCCCGGATCTGCCCAGGCTGCAGTCCAAATTTCATGGGCTCGGGCTTACGGACCGGGTGATTTTTCTCGGCAAGCAGGAAGATGTGGCGGCCATCCTCTCCGCCGCGGACCTGATGCTGCTGCCATCGGAGAAGGAAAGCTTCGGGCTGGTGGCCCTGGAAGCGATGGCCTGCGGCGTCCCGACGGTCGGCTCGCTTACGGGGGGCCTGCCGGAACTGGTCCAACACGGGGTGACGGGATTCCTGGCACCGGTGGGCGATACGGAGGCGATGGCGGATTACGCCCTGCGCCTCCTTGCGGACGACGCGCTGCGCGCCGAATTCGGCCGGGCCTGCATTCGGCGGGCGAGGGATGAGTTCAACAGCCAGCATATTACGGATCAGTACGAACGCATTTACTACCGGGTGCTGGGGATCGGCGAAGGCGCGGCGGTGACGGTTTGCGAATAACGACGCCCGGCTTTCAGCGGGTACGATCATCGGGATCCGGCGGCCGGGCGGGAGGGAGCCGGGTACGGATGGCGGAAGATATGGCGGCGATCTGGGATGACGGCATGCGGGTGGCGCGCAGGCTGGAAGAAGCGGGACACCGGGCCTGTCTGGTCGGCGGCTGTGTCCGCGACCGGCTGCTGGGGCGTCCGCTGAAGGACGCGGATATTGCCACCAGCGCGCTTCCGCGTCAGGTGATGGAACTTTTTCCGGACGCGATTCCCACCGGCCTGCGGTACGGCACGGTGACGGTACGGATGAACGGCCGGCTGTTCGAAGTCACCACGTTTCGCAGCGAAGCCGGCTATTCGGACGGCCGGCATCCGGACCGGGTGTCGTTTGTCGGCGACATTCGGGAAGATCTGGCGCGGCGGGATTTCACCATCAACGCCATGGCCGCGGGAACGGACGGCGAATTGATCGATCCCTTCGGCGGCCGGGAAGATCTGGCGGCGGGGATCGTGCGCTGCGTGGGCCGCGCGGAGGAGCGGTTCGCGGAGGACGCGCTGCGCATGCTGCGCGGCATCCGCTTCGCCGCGGAACTCGGCTTCCGACTGGCGCCGTCGGTGTGGAAGGCGATTCGGCGGCAGCGGGAACGGCTGCGTCTGGTGGCCATGGAACGGGTGGCGGCGGAGCTGGACAGGATGACCGCCGGCCGCGATCCCGACCGGGCCTGGGCGCTGCTCATCCGCAGCGGCCTGGTTTCGTCGCTGAAGGAGAGCCTCCCGGTGCCGGATCCGGAGCGGCTCCCGTCCGTGCGTCTGGCGGCGGTGGCGGAGGCCGAGCTGCGCTGGCCCCTGCTTTGGATTGCCGGGGGCGCCGATGAAAGCGCCGCGGAAGAAGCCGCCCGCAAGCTTCGGATCAGCCGCGCCCGGGGGGAACGGTGGAAGGGCGCCGTCGGCGTGCACCGGCGGCTGGCTCCGTTTTTCGGCATCCCGGACCGGGTTGAAACGCGGGAAGCGTGGATCGACGCGGTGCTGGAGTGGGGCCGTCCCGCCGCCGAAGATTGGCTGGCGCTTTCCGCCGGGCTTCTTGCCGTTCCGCGGGAGGTGCCCGAGCGGGCTTCCCGGTGGCTGCGGGAGATGCCGGTATGCAGCATCGGCGAACTGGCCGTACGGGGCGGCGATCTGGCCAGGCACCTTCAGCGGCCGCGGGGGCCGTGGGTCGGCCGGACGCTGCGCCGGCTTCTGAAGGAAACCGCCTCGGGCCGCGTTGCCAACGACCGGGCGCCGCTGCTCGAACTGGCGCGCCGTTTTTCCGGAGAGGAAGGATGATCATAGGGCCGATGGACGGCACGCTTTTGCTGAAACTGCTGGAAGAAGCGGAAGGCGGCTTCGTATCAGGGGAAGCCCTCAGCCGGCGCATGGGCGTGAGCCGCACGGCGATCTGGAAGCAGATCCGCAAGCTGGAAGCGGAAGGCTACACCATCGAGGCGGTGCCACGGCTCGGCTACCGGCTTGCAGGCAAACCCTCGCGGCTGTCGCCGACGGCCCTGGCTTCCGTGCTGCAAACCGCCCGTTTCGGCCGGCATGTGCGCGTGTTCGAATGCGTGGGTTCGACGCAGGACATTCTACATGAATGGGCCAAACAGGGCGCGCCGGAAGGGGCCCTGGTGATCGCCGAACGGCAGACCAGCGGAAGGGGAAGAATGGGCCGCACCTGGATTTCCCCCGCCGGCAAGGGCGTATGGATGAGCCTGCTGCTTCGTCCCGCGCTCCCGCTGGCCCTGGCGCCGCAGCTTCCGCTGCTCGCCTCCGTGGCCCTCGCCCGCGGCCTGAAAGCGGCCACGGGACTCGACGTGTCCGTCAAATGGCCGAACGATCTGCTGCTCGGGGGAAAGAAAGTATGCGGCGTACTTTTGGAATCCTCCGCCGAAAACGAGCAGCTCGTGTACGTGGTGACGGGCATCGGCATTTCCGCGAACCTGGATCCGGAAGATTTTCCGGAAGAGCTGAAAGCGAAGGCGATTTCCCTGAAAATGGCCGCCGGCCATGAAGTGGACCGGCCCCGGTTGATCGCCGCCGTGCTGGAATCGTTCGAATCGTTGTACGATCTGTACCGCGAAAAGGGGTTTGCGCCGATTCGCCTCATGTGGGAAGCCCTGGCCGAATCGCTGCACCGGCGCGTGGAGCTGCGCACGCCGGCGGGAACGGTGTGCGGCACGGCACGCGGCCTGGACGACTACGGGGGACTCTTGGTGGAACGGGAAGACGGAACCATTGCCCCCGTTTATTCGGTTCTGTTATAATGGTTCTGTCAAGGCGGTATCGGACGAACCGCACTTGCAACGCGCAACACATCGGACAAATTGCTGATGCCAGCTTTGGCGGGGATTCTGCTCGAAGCCGAAAAGGACCGAGACAGAAGGACGCAAGCTGCGTTCTCTTGCGAGGAAACCTTTTTTGCCCGCGATCCCGGACGGATCGGGACGGCTCAGGCGGCCCGGCGCAAAAAAGGTTTTTTGTTTCCGGCCGAGCGGTTTTCACCCTTCAGACCATCAGGAAACGGAGGCGCACCAGGATGGCAAAACCGCTCACCCTTCCCAAGCTTCGCGCCATGAAGCGGGAAGGACGACCGATCGTCATGTTGACCGCCTACGACTTTCCTTCCGCGCGCCTGGCGGAGGAGGCGGGGGTCGATATGATTCTGGTGGGGGATTCCCTCGGCAACGTGGTGCTCGGGTACGACACCACGATTCCGGTGACCCTGGATGACATGATCCACCATACCCGCGCGGTGGTGCGGGGAGCGCCGGGGACCTTTGTGGTGGCCGACATGCCATTTGCCACCTACCGGCTGGGGCCGGAAGCGACCCTGCGCAACGCCGCCCGGCTCATGCAGGAAGGCGGCGCGCACGCGGTGAAGATGGAAGGCGGCGCCGATCTGTGCGAGGAAATCGCCCGGCTGACGGCGGCCGGCATTCCGGTGCTCGGCCACCTGGGCCTGACGCCCCAGTCCGTCCACCAGATCGGCGGATACCGGGTACAGGGAAAAACGCGCGACGACGCGGAGAAACTGATCGCGGACGCCAAAGCGCTGGAGCGCGCCGGCGTGTTCGGCATCGTGCTGGAACTGGTGACCGAAGATACGGCGCGGGAAGTGACGCGGGCGGTGAGCGTGCCTACCATCGGCATCGGCTCCGGCCGCGGCTGCGACGGGCAAGTACTCGTCTTCCACGATATGCTGGGGTACGGTTCCGGCATCCGCGAAAAACGTTTTGTGAAAACGTACGCCGATGTCGGCTCGACGATACGGGAGGCCATCGGGCGCTACGCGGAGGAAGTGCGGACACGGGCGTTTCCGGAGGAGCGGCACGCGTTTCGTCTCGAAGAGGCGCCCGGGGAACGGGAAACCGCGGCGCCCTACGGAACGGTTCCGGCCGACCGGGGGGCGGAAAACGCGGCGGTTTCCGCCGCGCCGAACGGAGGAAGCCCCGCATGAGCGCGCCCAGGGTCATTCGCACCATCGCGGAGATGCGCAAGGCCGTGGCGGAATTCCGGATGTTGCGGAAGGCGGAAGGACAGGAGCCTGGCGTTTCCGGCTCCGTGGGCTTCGTGCCCACCATGGGTTACCTGCACGAGGGACACGCCAGCCTGCTGCGCCGAGCCCGGCAGGAAAACGGCCTGGTGGTGCTCAGCGTCTTCGTGAACCCGCTGCAGTTCGGGCCGGGAGAGGACTTTGAACGCTATCCCCGCGACGAGAAGCGGGATCTGGAGGTGGCGGCGGCGTGCGGGGCGGACATCGCCTTCATGCCGTCGGCCGAGGAGATGTATCCGCATCCGCCGCTGGCGCGGGTGACGGTGGGCGAAATCACGAACAAGCTGTGCGGCAAAAGCAGGCCCGGCCACTTCGACGGCGTGGCGACGGTGGTGACCAAGCTGTTCGGCATCGTCCAGCCCGACCGGGCGTACTTCGGCCTGAAGGACGCCCAGCAGGTGGCGGTGGTCACGCGGATGGTGCGGGATTTGAACCTGCCGGTGGAGATCGTCCCCTGTCCGACGGTGCGGGAGGCGGACGGACTGGCCATGAGTTCCCGCAACGTGTATCTGGGCAGCCAGGAGCGCGCGCAGGCGACGATCCTTTACCGGACGCTGCAACGCGCCGTGGAATGGATCGCCGAAGGGGCGGACGCGGCGGAACTGCGCGGCCGGATGAGACGAAGCATTGCGGAAAGCCCGATGGCGGACACGGACTATGCGGAAGTCGTGACGTGGCCCGATCTTGCGGATCCGCCGGAAGGGCGGCCTCTCCGCGAGCTGGACGTGCCGCTGCTCACTGCCCTGGCCGTGCGTTTCGGACAAACCCGCCTGATCGACAACGTGATCATCAACCCGAAGGAGGTGGCGGCGACATGTTCCGGCAAATGATGAAATCGAAGATCCACCGCGCCGTCGTCACGGAAGCCAACCTGAACTACGTCGGCAGCATCACCATCGACGAGGATCTGATGGACGCCGTGGACATTTTGCCCAACGAAAAGGTACAGGTCGTCAACAACAACAACGGCGCCCGTTTCGAAACCTACGTCATTCCCGGCCCGCGCGGTTCGGGCGTGATCTGCCTGAACGGGGCAGCCGCCCGCCTCGTCCAGCCCGGCGACCGGGTCATCATCATCGCCTACGCGCTCATGACGGATGAGGAAGCGCGCCGTCACCGGCCGAAAGTGGCGATCATGGGCGAAGACAACAAACCGGTCCGCATTCTGGCGGACGAGCCGCACACGACCGTGCTTTGAAGCGCATGAAACCTCCCCCCGCGGCGCAGAATGAACCTGTCGGCCGAACATGCTGCGCCGGGGGGTTTTTTTATGATAAAATCAGATCAACGCGAATCCGTGGACTGGTGGCTGGACCTGCAGCGGAAGCTGGACAGGGGGCGGGGGTATTTCAAACTGCGCATGTTTGACGACGCCGTCCGTCACCTGGAGGACGCGCTCCGCCTGTGTCCGGAACTGCACGCAGCGCGACTGTTGCTGGCTGCCGCCCACCTGAGCCTGTCGGACTGGATCGGGGCGCGCCGCCATTTTCAGCTCATCGCGGTGCTCGCCGAGCACCCGAAATGGCAGGCCGCCGCATACAACGGACTGGGATGCGTCCAGGCCGCCCAGTCCCAACTGGAACAGGCCAAGTCCTGTTTCCGCCGCGCGCTGGAAGCGGATCCCACCTGCGCGGACGCCAGGCGCAACCTGGAAGTGTGCATGAGCGCCCGGGGCCCTGTGCGGCTTCGGTTCGGAGCCGGGGAGGTGGAGGCGGTGGTGCCGCCGGCCGCGGCGGGCGCCGGATGCGAAACGGCGGGAAAGGGAGCCCGATGAATGAAGTTTGCGGTGTTGGATTTTGAAACCACCGGCATGTCGGCCGATACCGACGAAATCATCCAGGCCGGACTGGTCCTGGCGGATGCCGAAACGGGCGGGACGGAGACCGTCTTCGCCTCTTTCGTGCGCCCGGAAAAGCCCATTCCCCCCTGGATCACCCGGCTGACCGGCATCTCCGACGCCGATGTGCGGGACGCTCCGGATCTGGAAGAAGTTCTGGCCCGGATCGTGCCGTGCCTCGACGGCGCGGTGCTGGCGGCGCACAATGCCGCGTTCGACGTCCGGTTCCTGCAGGCGGCCCTGGAACGGTGCGGCTACCTGCCATTTTCCGGCCGCGTCGTCGACACCGTCCGCCTGGCCCGCCTGGCGTTTCCCGCCGCGCCGGGGTACCGGCTGGAATCGCTGACGGCGATGCTGGGCATCCGGCACGACCGGAAACACCGGGCCGACGAGGATGCCAAGGCCGCCGCCGAACTTCTGCTGCGCTGCCTCGGACGCATTGAACGTCTGCCCCTGATTACCCTGCAGCGGCTGGCGTCGCTTTTCGATCCGGATCGAAGCGACCTCGGCTGGCTGATCGCCCGGACGCTGGACCGCCGGGAGTCGGGCGCTTCCCTGGCCGGGTACGAAGGGGAACAGGACCTGCATTACATGCGCCATTTCGCCCTGAAAGTTCCGGATTGGCTGGACGACGCGGCGGAAGAACCGGACGGGCCGCCCCGCCTGCCGGAGGATATGACGTTCGAAGCGTTCGCCGGACAGGTGCTGGACAAGCTGGAAACCCTGATTCCCGGCTACGAGCGGCGGGACGGGCAGCTGGCCATGTTCCGCGAAGTGGGCGAGGCGCTGGCTTCGGACGCGCATCTCCTGGTGGAAGCCGGCACGGGAACCGGCAAAACCCTCGGGTATCTGTTGCCCGCACTGTATTATGCGCTGAAGGAAGAAAAACCAATCGTCGTCTCCACGCACACGATCCAGCTCCAGGAACAGCTCCGCCTGCGCGACCTGCCGCTGCTCGGGGAAGCGTCGCCGGTTCCTTTCCGCGCCGCGGTGTTCAAGGGACGGAGCAACTATCTGTGCCTGCGCAAGTTCGAGCAGCTGGTGTCCGCGCCCGATTTCGCCTTGTCCGAAGAGGAAGCGGTTGCCCTCGGCCAGATGCTCGTCTGGCTGACGGAAACCGAACGCGGCGAATCGGAAGAGCTCAGTCTGGCGGGCCCCTCCCGGGACGCGTGGGACACGGCGGCCAGCGACGCCGATTCCTGCCTGAACCGGATGTGCCCGTGGTTTCGGAAATGCTTTTACCACCGGGCGCGCCATGAAGCTTCGCGGGCGGACCTCATCGTCACCAACCATGCGCTGCTTTTCACCGACATGCAGGCGGAGCGGCGGCTTTTGCCCGCCTATGACCGGCTGATCGTGGACGAAGCGCATCATCTGGAAGACGCGGCAGGCCACCACCTGGGGTGGAATGTCGGCTACGGCACCGTCGTCCAGGCGCTGCTCAGGCTGTGGCGAGACGCTGCGGGCGGGCTTGTTCCAAGGTTGGTTTCCCTGCTTCAGGCCGCGGGCACCGAAGCGGCGGCGGAGTGGGCCGAGCGTCTGGAAGCGTGCCAGGGCACCGTCCGGGAAGCGCGGGAATCGTGGGAACGGTGGACGGAACGGACGTTTGAGCTGATGCGCCGGCACGGGGCGCAGGAAGAGGGCGGCGGGATCACCCTGCGGATCCGGCCCGACGCGCCGCCCGAAGGATGGGAAGAGGCGGTGTCCGAAGGTTCCAATACGGTGGCGCTCCTGTCCGAACTGCTCCGTCCGCTGGAACGCCTGCTGCCGATCCTGAAAGACGAAAGCGACGATCTGGCCCTGCAGTCGGCGGTCACCGACCTGAACGGGGCGGTCAAGGCGCTGTCCGAGGCGAGAAACGCCATCCGCTCGTTTCTGGCCCTGGACCGGCCGGAATACGTCTACTGGCTGGAGGGTCATCTGCAGTATCGCGGCCGTTCCGTCCGGATGCACGCGGTGCCGGCGGATGTCAGCGGCATCCTGCGGGAAGATCTGTTCGGGCGCAAAGCGAGCGTCGTGCTGACTTCGGCGACGCTGACGGTGGAACGCTCCTTCCGGTACGTGACGGAAAGGCTGGGCCTGGACCGGGCCGAAGCCGACGGGCGGCTGCGCACCGCCGTGCTCCCATCGCCGTTTCGCTATGAAGATCAGGCGCTGGTGCTCATCCCGCGGGATTTTCCGGACATTCGCGGCCGGGACGGGGATGGGCGGTTCGTCGCCGCGCTGACCGGTTCGCTGGCCGGCGTGGCCGAGGCGACCGGCGGCCGCATGCTGGTATTGTTCACGTCCTACCGGATGCTCCGCGCGGTCTACGATCCCCTGCAGGAACGGCTCGCCGCCGCCGGCATCCAGGTGCTCGGCCAGGGTCTGGACGGCTCCAGCCGCACGCTGCTCACGCAGCATTTCGCGGCGCATCCGGCCTCGGTGCTGCTGGGCACCAGCAGCTTCTGGGAAGGCGTCGACCTGCCCGGCGACATCCTGACCTGCCTCGCCATCGTCCGCCTGCCGTTCCAGCCCCCGGGCCACCCGGTGGCGGAGGCAAGGGCGGAAAGGCTGGCGGCGCAGAAGGAAAATCCGTTCATGAAGCTTTCCCTGCCCCAGGCGGTGATCCGCTTCAAGCAGGGATTCGGCCGGCTCGTCCGCAGGGGGACGGACCGGGGCATCGTCATCATTTACGACACCCGCGTGATCGACACCCGGTACGGAAAATACTTTCTGCATTCCCTCCCGGGCCCCCGGATGGAACAGGTGACCACCGGCGATCTGGTGATCCGCGTGAGGGAGTGGTTCGCAGGGGAGGCGGTGCGGTGAAACACGCCAGGATTTCGGAAGCGGTCGTGCGCCGTTTGCCGGTGTACCTGCGGTTTTTGAACGAGCTGGCGAAGGCCGGTGTGCAAACCGTATCCTCGCAGGAGCTGGGGGAACGGCTGAGCCTCAATCCCGCCCAGATCCGCAAGGACCTGGCCTATTTCGGGGAATTCGGCCGCAAGGGCATCGGCTACAACGTCCCCTACCTGATCGAAAAAATCCGGCAAATCCTGCATCTCGACCGGACGGTGCACGCCGCCCTGGTGGGTACCGGGAACCTGGGCCGCGCGCTTTGCAACTACCGCGTTTACCTGCAGGAGAACGTGAAGATCGTCGCCCTGTTCGACGCCGATCCCCGGATCATCGGCACGACGATCAACCGCCTGAAAGTCCAGCCGATGGAGGAGCTGGACGAGACGGTGCGCGAACGGAACATCGCCATCGGCATGATCGCGGTTCCGGCGAGCGAAGCGCAGCTGGTGGCGGACCGGTTCGCCGCCGCGGGCGTGCGGGGCATTCTCAACTTCGCGCCGACGGTGCTCAAAACCCCGCCCGGCGTGCGGGTCCATTACGCCGATTTTACCGCCGAACTTTACAGTCTGGCTTACTATATGGAAGAGGATGTCAGGGAAGGAGATGCCGCCGGGGAAGCGGCGAGGGGCGAAAGTACCGGGGCCGCCGGGACCGGGGAGATCGGGACGGAGGAGACCGGAAAATAGCAACGCGGAATAACGGGGAGCCGCAGAAAAATTGCGCCGGGCAGCCGGCCCCGGAAACATGCGGAAAAGGAGCTGAATGGGCAGTGAATTGGCTGATCGAAAACGGAACGTTTCTCACCCAGGACCCCGAACGGCCGGTGGTGCGCGGATGGCTGGCCGTGCGCGGAGACCGCATTGCGGGCATCGGCGAAGGCGAAGCGCCGGCGGAGGTGCGCGCCGAAGCGAAGGAGCGGGTGGACGGGAAAAACCTGCTGTTTCTGCCCGGTCTGGTCAACACCCACGGCCACGCCGCAATGACGCTGCTCAGGGGCTACGCCGACGATCTGAATCTGCAGGAGTGGCTCAACAATTACATATGGCCCATGGAGGCCAAGCTGACGGATGAAGACGTGTATTGGGGGACGATGCTTGCCGCGGCGGAAATGATCCGCACCGGCACCACCGCGTTCGCGGACATGTACTTTTTCATGGACCGCGTGGCGGAAGCCGTGGAAGCGTCCGGCATGCGGGCTTCCCTGTGCCGCGGCATCGTCGGTTTTGGCTCCGAGTCGGAAGTGAACGAAAAATTGGCCGAAGGGATTCGGTTCGCCCGCGAATGGCAAGGAAAAGCGGACGGCCGCATCCGCACGATGCTGGGGCCGCATGCTCCCTATACGTGCCCGCCTTCGCTTCTCGAAAAAGTAATCGATGCAGCGCATCAATACGACCTGGCAATCCACATCCACATGTCGGAAACGAAGGCGGAAGTGGAGCAGAACGTGCGCGATTACGGCGTCCGCCCGCCGGAACACCTCGACCGGGTCGGCGTGTTCACCCGGCCGACGCTGCTGGCGCACGCCGTTCACCTGACCGACGAAGAAATCGCCCTGCTGGCCGAACGCCGCGCCGCCGTGTCCCACAACCCGGTCAGCAACCTGAAGCTGGCCAGCGGCGTCGCCCGCGTGCCGGAAATGCTCGGGGCGGGCGTTGCGGTCACCCTTGGCACCGACAGCGTCGCCAGCAACAACAACCTGGATTTGTTTGAAGAAATCAAAGTCACCGCGATGCTGCACAAGGGCGTCACCCTCGATCCCACCGTCCTTCCCGCCGCCCGGGTTCTGCGCATGGCCACGGCGGACGGGGCACGCGTGCTGGGCATGGAAGACGTCGGCGTGCTGAAGGAAGGCTGGAAAGCCGACCTGATCGCCCTCCGGACGGACCGGCCGCATTTTACGCCGCAGACGGACTTCGTGTCCCATGTCGTGTATGCCGCTTCCGGCGCGGACGTGGAGCACGTCTGGGTGGACGGGAAACCGCTCATGCGCGGACGGGAGCTCCTGACGCTGGACGAGGAGCGCATCCGCCATGAAGTGCAGCGGCGGTTCGAAAGGATGAGGGGATGAACCTCAGCCGCCGCGACAGCCGCCGCAAGGCTCCCGTCATTACCTGGAAATTCTGGGTCTGGCTTTCCTTCAGCCTTGTGGCGATTCTGATTGCCCTCATCCTGTGGTTTGTGCGGGAAGCCGGCAGCGACTACGCCCGGGAAGAACGGGAAGCCGTCCGGCGCGCCATGCAGGAAGCCGGACTGGTCAGCGTCGAATGGGCGTTTCGGCACGTGTGGGACGATTCGGTGTGGGTGGTCCTGGGTATCGACGGGGAAGGCGTCCGATGGATGGTGTGGGAAAGCCCGGAAGGCATTGTCCGGGAACGGGAAGCGGACCTGGTGAGCGAAGGGGAACTGCGCGCCATGATCCGCAGCGACGCGCCCGGGCGGAAAATCCTGAGGATCGTGCCGGGCTGGTTCCAGGGCGAGCCCGTTTGGGAGGTCCGCTATATTGCCGATCCGGAGGAAGAACGGCAGGCCATCGATTTTTACTCGGCGCGGGACGGTACCAAGCGGAAAACCTACGATTTGCCGGGCCTGTGACGACCGCCTTTTCAAGGCGGCGCCGCGGGCCTTTTTCGTTGCCAGACATTTGATAACCAATAAGCTATCAATTTATGATATATTCTTAATGTATTTAAATTTATTTCAATCAGCCGCCGTTCCTGGCGGGCTGACGATAAATATGGCGCCGGAACCGTCCGGCCGGAAGAAAGGGAGGGAGAACGCCGTGAATTTCAAATGGACCGCCTTTGCGGCGGCGGCCTTGCTGGCGCTAGCGGCCCTGCTGGGCGGCTGGTCCGCTTACCGGCACTACGGCGTCGAACAGCCCCTCAACCGGTTGGCGGAAGAAATGCCCGGCGTGCTGCAGGCGGAAACGGAATGGAATTCGGACCGCGTGCTGGTGCGCCTCCGTTTGGCTCCGGACGCCGATCTGCCCGCCATCGTCCGCCGTCTGGAGACGGAGGGGAAATCCGCGATCGGCAGCCGCACGCTGGAGATCGACCCCGTGTCGGATTCCGGCGATCGGTTGAGCAGGATTTGGCAGGACGCGCTCTTCGAGGTGGCGGAGGCAATGGAGCATCGCCGTTATTCTGCCGTCCGGGAAACGGTCGAACGGCTCCCGGAACGCCACTCCGGCCTCGAAGCGGCGGTGCAAATGGACGACCGTTACGTATACATCCGTCTGCTGGATGGCGACAAGGCCAAGTTCGTCCTGTTGCGGCGGGCAACGGACGCGCCGGGGGTGGGGACGGATGCGTAACCTGTGGAAGTACATGAAGGAAATCGTCCTCGGGTGTCTTGCGGCCGTTTTTGTGTTTTTGCTGTACATCGGCACGCCCGTCATGCCTCTTCTGTTCGCGGCGCTGGTCGCCTTCGGGCTGTACGTTTTCGGCCGGCAGCGCGGAGGGTGGCTGGCGGAATTCGCGGGCCGGCGGACGGGCGCCGAAGGCATCGCTCCCCTCGGCTTCGACGACATCGGCGGCCAGGAGCAGCCCAAGCGGGAGCTGCTCGAAGCCCTCGATTTTCTCGTCTACCGGGACAAAATCGCCAAATGGGGCATCCGGCCGCTGAAGGGCATCCTGCTCACCGGTCCTCCGGGCACCGGAAAAACGTTGCTCGCCAAGGCCGCCGCGAATTACACGAAGTCCGCGTTCGTGGCCGCATCCGGCAGCGAATTCGTGGAAATGTACGTGGGCGTCGGCGCCAGCCGGATCCGCGAGCTGTTCCGCAAGGCCCGCAAGCTGGCGCGGAGCGCACGACAGAAGTCGGCGATCGTGTTCATCGACGAGATCGACGCCATCGGCGCCAAGCGCGACGGCGGCCAGCAGCGCGAATACGACCAGACGCTGAATCAGCTGCTCACCGAGATGGACGGCATCCGGGCCGACGAAGAACCGCTGGTGCTGGTCATCGCGGCCACCAACCGCCCGGAAATGCTGGATCCGGCGCTGCTTCGCCCCGGCCGGTTCGACCGCCTCATCCGTGTCCCGCTGCCGGACAAGGCCGGGCGCGAGCACATCCTCCGCCTGCACGCGCGCAACAAGCCGCTGGCCGAAGATGTGTCGCTTTCCCGCATCGCCGATGAAACCTTCGGGTTTTCGGGGGCGCAGCTGGAAAGCCTCATGAACGAGGCCGCCATTTACGCCCTGCGGGACGGCCGGGAGAAGATTGAGCAAAGGCATCTTGGCCAGGCCATCGACAAGGTGATGATGGGCGAGAAGACGGACCGCAAGGCTGCACGGGAAGAACGGGAGCGCGTGGCCGTGCACGAGCTGGGACACGCCCTGGTGGCGGAAACGGTCCGTCCGGGCAGCGTGGCGCGGGTGTCGCTGACGCCGCGCGGCCAGGCCCTGGGCTATGTGCGCCACCGCCCCGACCGGGACCGCTACCTTTACAGCAAGGCTTACCTGGAAGAGCAGATCATGATTGCGCTGGGCGGAGCGGCCGCCGAGGAGCTCCGGTACGGCTCGCGCAGCACCGGGTCACGCGGGGATTTCGAGCAGGCCGCCGACATCGCGCGGACCATGATCGAATCGGGCATGTCCTCGCTGGGCATCGTGCATCCGGAGGCGCTGACCAAGGCGGAGTGGTCGCGGGAGAGCGCCGCCATCCTGAACGAACTGGCGGAGCGGACCCGCCGCCTGCTGGAAGCGAAGCGCGTCGATTTCGACCGGGCCCTGGAGGTACTCATCCGGGAAGAAACGCTTTCGGGGAACCGCCTGCGGGAACTGCTCCGGGGGGACGACCCGGATACCGCCAGCCTTGCAAGCAACGCCAGCCGTGCCGACAGCCAATCCGATCATACCGATGCAGCCGAAACGGCCCAAGCCGCCGAAAATTGAACTTTTCGGCGGCTTTGTTCGTCTATAACGAAGAATGCGTTACGTCTTCCGAGGCCGCCGCCGGGGTAGCGAACGGGACGACGGTCACGGGAAATCATCGGCGGAGTGTGGTACGATGAGATCAACGGCCCGACGGACCGCTGCGTTCTCCGGTTCGTCTGGAAAGGCTGAGGTGGCAATGTTGGAATCGGGACGCGACTTTGAGTGGATCGGCTGCGCCGCCCCGGAAGACGCCGAAGCAAGGCGCGCCGCGCTCAGGGAGCTGATGGACGCATACGGCAAGGACGTCTGGAATTATGCGTTCAGCATCACCCGCAAATGGGACGTGGCCGACGACATCACCCAGGAAGTGTTTCTCAAGGCGTTTCGCCATCTGCACAATTTTCGCCGCGTGGCTTCCGTCAAGACATGGCTTTTGACCATCACGCGGAATACGGCCATCGACTTCATGCGTTCGGCATTCCTTCGCAAGGTGACGCTCATCGACCGGCTGGCGGAAAGGGGACAGCTGCGGTCCGCCGAGCAGGAAGTGATCGAGAAGCTGGCGGTCAACGAGACGTGGAAACAGGTGTTGGCGCTTCCCCGCAAATACCGCGAAGTCCTCATCCTTTTTGCGCATTACCAATTGTCCCTGAAGGAGATGGCGGACGTGCTCGGCGTGACGGAAGGAACCGTGAAATCCCGGCTGTTCCACGCCCGCCGAAAAATGTTGAGCCTGAAGGAGAAGGGTTCCGATGGACCGGTTTAATCGGGAACTGAAGGAACAACTGGCCAAGGAGCCGCTGGTGCGGAACGGCTTCGACGAGCGGTTGCGCCGGCGCATCGAGGAACGTCTGGGGCCGGCGCGCCGGTCGCCGCGCAAGGCGTTTTTGAATGCGGCGGGGTATGCCATGGCGGGGCTGCTGACGGTGGCCGCCGTATGGATCGGGATGTGGCGCTTTTCGGAACAGAACCGCCACCTCGCGGAAGAAGCGGCTTTGCCGACCGCGGACACCTTCGTTTTGTACCATGGCAACTCCGCGATTCCGGACAGCGTGACGGACGAATCGGCGGCCATCCGTTCCGCCTTTTTGCTCGGCGTGCGGCGGGATCAGCCGAACCCGGAAGGCGCCGGCGTGGTCAGCGAATACCGCACGATGCTCGTCGCCCCCCAGAGCGGCGTGCCTCAGGTGGTGGCGGAAGGGTCCGGCATCCTGATGCCTTACGGACGGGAATTTTGGCTGATCCGGGCGGTGCTGGACGAAGCGGGCGGTCAGCGCCTGGTCGCGAAGCCGGTCGGGCGAACCGGCGAAGGCGTCCTGCCGGAAGCGGCGGAGGCGGAGGAAACGCCGAAAGCCTCGCCGGAAGGGGAACAGGCGGAACCGACGCTCCAAGCCGGGGAAACCGTGGTCCTGGAACAGCTGCTGTTCGCCGGCAACCGGTACGTTTCCGTCCGGCAGGTGACATGGGCCGCCGGGACGGACGCGTCCGAGGCGCAGGAACGGCTATGGGTCAAAAACGTGGAAATGCTCAGGCCGGATGATGCGGGGGCATCCGGGTCCGATGCGGAAGAACCCCATGTGGCGCTGTCCGAAGTGCTGCCCGTGGAAACGGATGGTTCCGGCCGCGAGGAATGGGCCATCATCCGGGAGCCTGGCAGGTGGGCGGTGCGGTATCCCGAGGAAGGCGAAGGAACGGAGAGCCGCCGCCTCTGGCGGGCGCTGCCGGTGACGCTTCCGTCGACCGTCGTGTCCCACGACCGGCTGGATCTGGGCTGGGACCAGATCGCGCAGCTGGACCCGCTGGCCAAGGATGCATACACTTCGCCGGCCGGGGATCTGGCGGCGCTGGTCCGCAGCGACGCCGTCCGCGTGGTGCCTTACCGCCTGCCGGACGCGTCCCTGCGAACCTATTCCGTGCCCCTGGACGAAAGCGAAACCATTGTAATGGTCCAATGGGCCCTGGACCAGTACGTGGACGAATGGAAACGGCTGGCCGCCATGCTGCTGAAGCCGGAGCCGGCCGCCCCCTGAGACGCCGTTTGGAAAACGATCGGCCGCTTCACCCGGCGGGATTCGCCGCAAAGGGGAGCGGCGATTCTTTTTTTCCGGCACATCATTCAGGGGATGCCCCGATTCCGCGCCCGGCGGAAAATATGGTAAGATGATACTGGTCCGGGCAGGGCCGTCCGGCTTTGCCCGCGAAGAAACGAAGAAAAGAGACACAGACGGGTGGAGGGAGCCCCATGTTTCGCTCGATCGGCGTGGTCGGCGGCGGCACGATGGGACGGAGCATCGCGGAAATGCTGGCGTCCAAGGGCCTCGAGGTGCGGCTGGTGGAGAAAGACAAGGAGCATCTGGATGCGGCGCGGGCCGGCCTCGAAATGAGCCTGGACAAGCAGCTGGAACGATGGGCGATCACGCAGGCGGAAAAGAAACTGATCCTGAGCCGGATTCATCTTGAGCAGGAACCCGAAAAACTGACGGGCTGCGAACTGGTCATCGAGACGATTACGGAAGACATGGACAGCAAAAAACGGGTGTTCGCCCGGCTCGGCGAGCTGTTGGGACCGGAAACGGTGATCGCCAGCAACACCTCCACGCTCAGCCTGACCGAGCTGGCCGGCGTGACCCGGCATCCCGAGCGGGTGATCGGCATGCACTTCGTCTATCCGACGATCCACGCCGACGTGGTGGAAATCATCCGCGGCCTGCAGACGTCCGACGAGACGTTCGAGAAAACGAAGCGGTTCGTGGAAGAGGTCATCGAGAAAAAAGGCGTCATGGTCTACGAATCGCCGGGGTTCGTGACGACGCGGCTGATCTGCCTGCTCATCAACGAAGCCCTGCGCCTGTTGGAAGAAGGCGTCGCTTCGGCGGAAGACATCGACGACGCCATGCGCATCGGTTACCGGTTCGAGCACGGCCCCCTCGAGATGGCGGACCGGTTCGGCCTTGACGCGGTGCTGGCCGCCCTGGAACGGATGTTTCGCGAGTACGGGGAACTCAAGTACCGCCCTTCGATCCTGCTTCGCAAAAAAGTGCGCGCCGGGCAGCTGGGCGTCAAGACCGGCGTCGGGTTTTTCACCTACGACAGGGACGGTGACCGGATCCGGTGAACATTCTCGTCATCAACGCGGGCAGTTCATCGCTGAAGTACCAGCTGTTTGACATGACCGACGAGTCGGTGCTGGCCAAGGGGCGGGTGGAACGGATCGGGCTGGATTCGTCCATCGTCGTCCATGAGACAAAGGACGGCCGCGAGATGAGCGATGTCGCGGAAATTTTGGATCATACGGCAGCGGTGCGGAAAATGCTCGGGCTGCTCACCCACCCGGAGTACGGCGTCGTGCCGGACCCGGGAGCGATCGCCGCCGTCGGCCACCGGGTGGTGCACGGGGGCGAAACCTTCAAGCATTCGGTGCTGGTGACGCCCGAAGTGAAGCGGGAAATCCGCGCGCTGTTCGACCTCGCTCCGCTGCACAACCCCGCCCACCTTGCGGGCATCAACGCGGTGGAAGAAGTCATGCCCGGCGTTCCCCAGGCCGTGGTGTTCGATACCGCCTTCCATCAGTCGATGCCGCCGACTTCCTACATGTACGCGATTCCGACCGTATTGTACCGCCGGCACAAAATCCGCCGCTACGGCTTCCACGGCACTTCGCACGAATACGTGAGCAAGCGGGCCGCGGAGTTTCTCGGCCGGCCGGTGCAAGAGCTGAAGATGGTCACGTGCCATCTGGGCAACGGCGCCAGCTGTGCCGCGGTGCTCGGCGGCAAGTCCCTCGACACCAGCATGGGCATGACGCCCCTGGAAGGGCTGATGATGGGCACCCGCAGCGGCGACCTCGATCCGGCTATCGTCCCTTACGCGATGAGCAAGGAAGATTTGACGCTGTCCGAAGTCAGCTCGATGCTCAACAAGCACAGCGGTCTGCTGGCCATCTCCGGCCTGAGCGGCGACATGCGGGAAATCCTGGAGGCGATGGACCAGGGGCACGATGGGGCTCGTCTGGCCTTCGAAATGTTCGCCTACCGGCTCCGCAAATACATCGGCGCGTACGCCGCCGCCATGGACGGGCTGGACGCGCTGGTGTTCACGGCGGGGATCGGCGAAAACGCGCCGCGGCTCCGGCAGCGCGTCTGCGAAGGGCTGACGTTTTTCGGCGTCCGGCTCGATCCCGCGCGCAACGAGGCGGTTTCAAAAGAACCGAGGCGGATCTCGGCCGATGATTCGAAGGTGGAAGTGCTTGTCGTGCCGACCAACGAGGAACTGATGATCGCCCGCGACACCCACGCGCTGGTGCGGAGCGCCGTGGCGTCGGACCATACTCCCTGACGCCGCAATCGTTATGATGCCGCAAATCCTGTTCCCGCGCCGGCGACGGGCGGTTCCGCCGCCTGGCGCGGATCCTCGCTGCAAGAGGGTGAGACGGTGAACGAAAGGGACGCGCTCGCGCGCGGCTGGGCGGAAGCGCTGCAGGACGGGGCGGTCAGCGTTCCGTACGCCCTGCTGCGCACCTACCGGACGCTCGGCCTCAGCGATACGGAAGCGATGCTCCTCATCCAGCTGATGGCGTTTCGTCAGCTGGAGCAAAACGAATTTCCGACCACCGAACAGCTCTGCGAACGCCTGGGCGCCACGCCGGCGGTCATCGGCGAGGCGCTGCAACGGCTGATCAAACGCGGATTGCTCGGCATCGACGAATATACCGATCCGGGCACGGGCGTGCTCGCGGAACGGTTCATTCTGACCGGATTGTTCAACCGGATCGGCGAACTGCTCGCGTCGGGCGGCCGCGCGCGGACCGCGGCGACGGCTGCGGATGCCGCGTTTCCGGCCGCAGGCGCCGCGACCGCGAATATGCCGGCGGACGAAGGCGCGGGGGCGGTGTTCAGGGCCTTCGAGCAGGAATTCGGCCGTCCGCTCACGCCGATGGAGTGCGAAACCATCGAAGCCTGGCTTGACCGGGACGGCTATCCGGAAGAGCTTGTGCTGTTCGCGCTGAAGGAAGCGGTGTTCGCCGGGAAACTGCATTTCCGGTACATCGACCGCATTTTGCTGGAGTGGAGCCGCAACCGGGTGACCAATGTGGAGGAGGCCCGGGTCCACGTGCAAAAATTCAAATCGGGACGCTGAGGGTCCGCGGCGGAACTGCGCGGTCTGCGGCCCCTGGCATGCCTTTTCTTCCCGCGACATAAGTAATAGCGGAGCGACTTTGCGGGAAGGGGAGGGGACTCCGGTGGCGGAATGGGAGGGCGTCCTGTTGCCGTTTCTGGTCACGGTGGCCTTTGGCGCGCTGACCGTGCTGGTCTGGAGCGCATTTTCGCCGGGGCGCCTGAAAGACCGCGGCCGTCCGGTCGTGTCCGTGCGCGCCCGGGTCGTCGGCAAACGTCCCGACGTGTCGTCCCGGCCGTATTATCAGGAAAACGGACCGGTCCAGATGCAGACGGACACCGTCTATTACGTCACGTTCCAGACGGAGGACGGGCGGAGGCTCGAGTTCCGCACGGACGGCGCCCGATACGGCATGCTGGCGGAAATGGACGAAGGTGTGCTGATGTACCGGGGAACCACGTTCCTGCATTTTGAACGGGATACGGAGCTGGCCCGAAGCGGCGCGCGATGAGGCCGGGGATTGCATAACAAAAGCCCGCATCCATGCGGGCTTTGTCATTTCCGTTCAGGCGCGGCCTTCGGCTTCCGCGGCGATGGCGGCGCCAAGCTCGCCCGCGCGTTGGGCGGCCCGTTCCATGGCCTGCACCATCGCTTCGCGAAATCCCAGGCGTTCCAGCGTTTCCATGGCCGCCTGGGTCGTGCCGCCGGGGGATGTGACGCGGCGCCGGAGCTCCGCCGGTTCTTCTCCGGTAAGACGCACCATTTCCGCCGCGCCCCGCACCGTTTGCACGATCAGTTCCCGCGCCGTCCCGGAAGAAAGCCCGAGGCGCGCGGCGGCGTCCAACATCGCTTCCATCAGGTAATAGATGTAGGCGGGGCCGCTGCCGGACACGGCGGTGACGGCGTCGAGGAGGCGTTCCTCCACCTCCTCGGCGATGCCGATGGCCCGGAACATGGCCAGGGCGCGCTCGCGGTCGGCGGCGCCCGTCTCTGCCGAAAACGCGATGCCGGTGGCGCCCAGCCCGATCTGGCTGGAGGTGTTGGGCATCGCCCGTGCAACGGGCTGTTTGCGGCCGAGGAGCTTCTGGATGGTGCCGATGGAAAGGCCGGCGATGACCGATACGACCAGATGGCGGGCCTCCAGATGCGGTTTCAGGTCGGCGAGCGCCGCCGCAGCGTCCCTGGGCTTCATGCCGAGCACCACCACATCCGAGCGGACCAGCGCCTCCAGCTTGTCCCCTTCACTCATGGCCGTCCGCACGCCGTAACGTCCGGCCAGTTCGCGCAACCGTTCCGCGTTGCTGCGGTTGGTGACGGTGATGCGGTCCGGCGGCAGGAGGCCGGAGCCCGTGATGCCGCGCAGCAACGCCTCCGCCATGGAGCCGGCGCCGATAAAGAAGACGTGATATTGCGGGCCGGTGCCCGCCTGGTCGATCCTGTCCGGCGTGTTCCCGCCCATCGAACGGTTCTCCTTTCTAATTGCGGATTTGTCCGCTGCCCCGCACGATGTACTTGTACGACGTCAGCGCGGGCAGCCCCATCGGTCCGCGGGCGTGCAGTTTCTGCGTGCTGATCCCGATTTCCGCTCCGAATCCGTACTCGAAGCCGTCGGTGAAGCGGGTGGAGGCGTTGTGATAGACGGCGGCGGCGTCCACTTCCCGCAAAAACCGCTCCGCGTTGTCCGCGGATTCGGTGACGATGCATTCGGAATGCATCGTGCCGAAGCGGCGGATGTGGTCCAGCGCCTCGTCGAGATGGTCCACCACCTTGATGTTCAGCACCAAGTCGTTGTATTCCGTCGCGTAGTCCTCGTCGGTGGCCGCCCTGGCCCAGGGCGCGAATCGCCGCGTGCGCTCGCATCCGCGCAGCTCCACGCCCGCGTCGCGGAACTTGCCGAGCAGATCGGCCAGATGCCCCTCGGCGAAATCCCGGTGGACAAGCAGCGTTTCCATGGCGTTGCAGACGGAGGGACGCTGCAGCTTGGCGTTCAGGGCGATTTGTTCCGCCATGTCCGGCCGGGCCGACGCGTCGAGATAGGTGTGGCAGATGCCGGCGCCCGTTTCGATGACGGGGACGGTGGCGTTCTCCACGACGGTGCGGATAAGTGAGGCGCCGCCGCGGGGGATGACGACGTCCAGCAGGCCATTGGCCTTGAGCATCTCGTCCACCGTGCCGCGGCCCGGATCCTCGATGAGCTGGACGGCGTCGGCCGGCACCGCCGTGCCGGCCAGCGCGTCGCGAAGGACGGCGACGATGTGCCGGTTAGACGCCAGGGCGGAGGAGCTGCCGCGCAGCACGACGGCGTTGCCGGTCTTCAGGCAAAGCCCGGCAGCGTCCGCGGTGACGTTGGGCCGCGCCTCGTAGATGATGCCGATGACCCCCAGGGGAACGCGCACTTTGGCGATTTCCAGGCCGTTCGGACGCCGAAAGGTCTCCAGCACGTCGCCGACGGGATCGGGAAGGGCGACGACTTCGCGCAAGCCTTCCGCCATGCCGGCGATGCGCGACGGATTCAGCATGAGGCGGTCCAGAAGCCCGGAAGGCATGCCTTGCCGCCGGCCCCGTTCCAGATCGTCCCGGTTGGCGGCAAGAATTTCGTCCTGTCGGCGGACAAGGGCGTCCGCCATGCGGAGCAGGGCTTCGTTTTTCTGCTCCGTGGAAAGCCGCGCAAGAACTGCCGCCGCTTCGCGGGCAAGGAGCGCCTTGGCGCGGACTTCGCTTCCGGTGCGTACGTCGCTTTCGGTGCGGATCTCACTCACAGGCATGAACCTCCTTTGGTTGTTCGGACAAGGCGACCCACTCGTCACGATGGATGATTTCCGGACGCGGAATATCCGCCGCCCGCATGGCTTCTTCGCTGGACAGGCCGCGGATGCGGTTCACCTGCCGGGCGGAATGCCGGACGATGCCGCGGCCGATGACGCGGTCGTCTTCGCCGGCCACTTCCACCACGTCGCCGGGGAGGAAGTGGCCGTCGGCCCGAACGACGCCGGCGGGAAGCAGGCTCTTGCCGCCGGACACCAGGGCTTTCTCCGCGCCGGCGTCGACGACGATCCGGCCCTGCGGCACCGACAGGTAGCCGATCCAGAGCTTCTTCACGGGAAGGGTGTGCTCGCCGGCGTCGAAATAGGTGCCCTTGCCTTGCCCTCGAAGAGCGGCGGCGAGATCTCCCGGCTCCGCGACGCGGCCGACGAAGGTGGGCACGCCTCCCGCCACGGCGATGCGGGCGGCTTCGATTTTGGAACGCATGCCGCCGGTGCCAACCGCCGTGCCCGCTCCGCCGGCCATGCGCAATAGATCGTCGGTGATGGCCCCGACCCGGTCGATCCGGCGGGCGTCAGGGTGCTTGCGCGGATCCGCGGTGTACAGGCCGTCGGTGTCCGTCAGCACGTACAGGCCGTCCGCTTTCACCAGGGCGGCGGTCAGCGCCGAGAGGGCGTCGTTGTCGCCGAAGCGGATCTCATCCACGGCCACGGTGTCGTTTTCGTTGATGACGGGGACCGCACCCTGGCGGAGCAGCACCTCCAGGGTGGCCAGCGCGTTGCGGGCGCGCAGGCGGTCGCCGAAATCCGGCCGGGTGAGCAGCACCTGCGCCACCGGGCGGCCGTATTCCGCGAAGGCCTCCTCATATGCCTGCATGAGCAGGGCCTGGCCGACGGCGGCCGCCGCCTGCTTCTCGTGCAAAAGGCGCGGCCGGGTCTTGTATCCGAGCAGGCGGTATCCGGCCGCGATCGCCCCCGAAGACACGACGAGCACCTGCCATCCTTCCCGCAGGACGGATTCGATTTCCGCCGCGAGAAAACGGACGCGCTCGCGGATGAGCCCGCCTTCCGGCGAGGCGAGCGAACTGCTGCCGATTTTGATCACGATTCGCTGTTCCATCGCATGCCACCCCAAAACAAAAACGCTTCCGTCCCCCAAAGGACGGAAGCGAGCTTCCGCGGTACCACCTTTGTTGACGGCGTCGCAATACCGGCGAAATGGATCGCCGCAGGTACCGGACTCCGTCCCCTCTGACCCGTTAACGGCGGGTGCCGTCCGGCTCGTCGCCGGCCGCTCGGGGCTGGGGGAAGCGAAAGGCGCGGCAGGCTCTTGCAGCCGGGGAGCCCGCTCTCTGGACGCGCCCGGACCTCGCTTCGGTTCCCGTCATGGCGTTTCCCATTGAAAATGTTAATAACAAGATACCACGCGGCCGCGAGAATGTAAAGAAATCGGACGTCCAACCCTGCGCCAAATCACGAAGTGAGGCTTTCCCGGCGCTCGATGCGCCGGGGATAGCTGATCTGGACTCCCAACGTCTGCAGTTCACGAAGGATCGATTTCCGGATTTCCTTGCAGGCCGTCCAATAATGCTGATCGCTTACCAGACTGACGATGGTGTATTTCGCGCCGAGCGCCTGGTTTTCCACGTCGGTGATGCCGTACAGCTGCGGCGGCTCGATCACGTTGCCGGATGCGTCGCGCAGGAACAGGTGCGGCATTTCCTTCAGCAGCCGTTCGGACATCCGGTTGACCGCCGCTTCGACATCGGCCGGATCCGTCTCATACGGCACGGTCACGTTGACGATGGCCCGCATCTTTTCCCGGTTGTAGTTTTCGCTGACGCGAATCTCCGAGTTCTGGATGACGACCACGTGCTGGGCCCATGTGCGGATTTTGGTGGCGCGCAGGCCGACGCTGACCACCGTGCCGGAAATTTGCCCGTTGTTGATCGACACGTAATCGCCGACGGAAAACTGGTCTTCGAACAGGATGAAAAAACCGGAGATGAGATCCTTGACCAAGGTTTGCGCCCCGAACCCGACGGCAAGCCCGACGACGCCGGCGCCGGCGATGATCGGCCCGATGTTGATGCCGAGGTGGCTCAGCGCCGTCAGGGTCGCGATGATGACCAGGGCGTAACGGGTGAGGGACAAAAGCAACGCCTGCAGCGTTTCCCGCTGTTTGGCGTCCAGCCGCGTCAGGCGAAACACCCGGACGATCACGGCCTTCCGGATGCGGAGGGCAAGCCAGGTCATAAGGACGATCAGAAGAACGGTTCCGACGCGTGTTGCCGCCTCCAAGGACAAGGGCTGCCAGTATTCCCAGTTCCACAAATGCCGAAAATTCGCCTCGATCCATGCCCACATGCGCGATCTCTCCCGAAACGCCCTGTTGTGTTCGGAGGGTACTGGCTGTCCGGCCTCAGATCAGCCCTTTTTCCACAAGGAATTCGCGGGCCACGTCCTCGGCTTTCAGGCCTTCCTCGTCCACCTTCGCATTGAGGGCCTGCATGTCGGCTTCGCTGATGACGCCGCCCAGCATGTTCAGGACGCCTTCCAGTTCCGGATATTTTTCCAGCACGTCGCCGCGCACCAGCGGACCCGCATCGTAGGGCGGGAAGAAGGATTGGTCATCTTCCAGGATGACCAGGTTGTAGACGACGATCTGGCCGTCCGTGGAAAAGGCATCGATGACGTCGACCTTGCCTTCGGCCAGGGAGCGGTACATGATGCCGTGGTCCATGCCGATCGCATCCTTGAAATTCATGCCGTACACTTCCTGCAATCCCGGATAGCCGTCGGGGCGGTCAAGGAATTCGAACTCGCACCCCAGCACCAGTTCTCCGGCCACCTTCGCCAAATCGCTGAAGCCTGAATCCGTGATATTTGCTAAATCGTTCTAATGTGACGGATTCAAAATCAGATTATACTCTCCTGGAGATGGCCACCGGGATGGATTTGCCAATCCTTTGAAGCTTCAATGAGGCCTGAACGACAAATCTGTGCATGCCAAATAAACCTGCGAAATTGCAGGTTTTGAGTAAAACGATTCGTTTCGATCCATGCTCATGCAAACGCGTGGTAAATCCGCTCCAATACGGGGAACCATGGGCTGTTCTTGCCAAAGTTAAACCATATCCCTCGGGCGTGTCGTATCAACCGCACCGCCATGTAGATGATATTCTGGATCACCGTCCGAATCCGGCGTCGCTGCACATTGCCGCGTATAGGCGCATCGTCTTTGCGCAGACTCTCCTGCCCCATGATGCGCAGCAAATTGTACGCAAACACGCCTGCGTGCAACACGAGATGATTGGTTTCAAATTTCCCGGACGGCAACCGTTCCAAATCCAGATCCGTCTTGATTTCACTATGAAATTGCTCGCTGGTGCCGTGATCCCGGTATAACTCAATCACCCGCCATGGTGCACAGCGAAGCGAAGTCCAGTATACATCCACTTCCAGTTCGGGAACCAGCAGGATTTGTCCATCTCGGTCAATCGTTCGCTCGATCACATGGAAGACTTGTCGAAGAGGGCGGTCAAATCCTTTCTCCGGAAACTCGATGAACCCGACATATTCTTTCTTGCCTTCGCGTTGCTCGCAGCAGATGCCCGAGGTCTCGGCAACGTGCAACCAGGCCTCCTTGGGGTCCCTGCGAAGGTTCACTTTGATGATGTAGTCCACATTCTCACGGTGACACACATGCAGATTCTCGAGGCTGTCGTTTCCTGCATCCATGCGCACGAGCATCGGCTGATCCGTGATGCGCCGTGCATAGGCAATACTTTGGGTCAAGAATGCCGCGGTGCCGTTCTGGACATGGGTGCTGCCTTCCCGCAATTCGACATTGACGCCGTACCCCTCTTGCCCCAGATAGGCAAAGATCGGCGCATAGCCGTCCACGCCTTTGTACGTGCGGGAAACGCCTTCTTTCTTGGTACCGGAGTTGTCGAAGGGGGAAACGTCGATGTCCAGCGGGATGTAAACACGAGATCCGGCCTGAACTCCGGTCAACGGCGCCTGGATGCGACGGATCAGATCAGCGGATTCCTCAAGCAGAATCTCGTTCCATCCCGCCTTCGTTTCCGCCGCGCGCTCCAGGCGTTGGCGAAGCGTCGGGCTGGAGGGCACGCGCTGCAGTTGCAGACTGATCTGAAAGACATCGTCGTTCCGAAACGGCTCAATGTGATCGAAATCGCTTTTTCCTTGACACAGCAAGCCGATGTAGCTTTTCATCACGTCGGAGTGAGAATGATACGGATGTTCTACATCTGTGAGTCGGGTATGGTTAAGGCGTTTTGTGAGTTTGGTATGTGCCAGCAAGGCACCGACGGTAGCGAGACCGGCATGGGTGGACAGAATGAGTTCGTTGGATCGGACAAAACGGATTTTCATCATGCACCCCACAGGTGAATGGCTTTGAAGGTTCCAAATACTTGAATAATTCGCCTTCTTGGCTGCATTTTCCTGTGTCCGCCTCAGGATTTATTTGTTCAAGTTCACGGATTCAGGTGAAGGTTTTGAGTCCGTATTTTTCCACCGTTTCCTGTTTGACCGCCAGCGTGTACGTGTTGTTGAATCCGTACGGTTCGAGGAACACCAGATTGTCCTGTTTCAGCAATTCCCGGGTTTTTTCCAGCGTTTCCTGCGAGGTTCCCGTTTCTTCCTGGTAATAGTTGGCGACGATGGTTCCCGTGTAATCGGGATAAAGCTGGATGTTGTTGCTCTGCAGCGCCTTCCACGCCACGTTGGAACCGCCAAGGTTGACTTTCCGCTCCACCTTCAGATCGGTTTTCGCTTCGATGAGCTCGGCCATCATGTGCGCCAGGATAATGTTTTCCGTGAAGTTTTTGGAGCCGATCGTAATCGTGCCGCCGCTGCCGGAACCCGACCGCGAACCGCAGGCGGAAATCAGCATGACGGAAGCGATCATCACGATCGCCAGAATTGCAATGCGCATTCTTTTCATCTCATATCAACCCCCGAAATCGTTTTTTGGTCAGATTTTCAATCCCTTCGGAATGGTCCAGCGTTCAAGCAAGCCCAGCACGAAGTCGAACAGAAGCGCCAGCAGGGCGGCGGGAATCGCGCCGAGCAGCACCAGGGCGTCGATGCTGCGGGCGATGCCGAGGAAGATGAAATCCCCGAGGCCTCCGGCGCCGATGAATGCCGCCAGCGTCGCCGTGCCCACGTTGATGACGGTGGCGGTCCGGATGCCGGCCATGATGACGGACAGGGCAAGGGGAAACTGCACGCGGAAAAGGATTTGCAAATCCGTCATGCCCATCCCCCTGGCGGCTTCGATGATCGATTTGTCCACGTCCCGGATGCCGGTGAACGTATTGCGGATGATGGGGAGGAGGGAATAGAGAAAGAGCGCCGCCACGGCGGTCGGCACGCCGATGCCGAGCAGCGGGATCATGAACCCGAGCAGGGCGAGGCTCGGAATCGTCTGCAGCACGCCGGCGGTTCCCAGCACCCCGTTCCGCAGAAACGACACGCGGGTGATGAGTATGCCCAGGGGGACGCCCAGGGCGATGGCGATCAGCATGGAGACGCAGACCAGCTGGATGTGCTGGACAATGGAGACGAGCAAATCCTCCCAGCGCATGTCCAGCTGCCGGAGCAGCTGTTCCCACAACGTGGCGTTCATGATCCCGTTTCACCTCCTTCTTCTACCCAGAACCGGGAAAACATGGTAAGGAGGCTCCCCTTCGTCACGACCCCGGTGACCCGACCTTCTTCGCCGACGACGGGGACGATGCCGAAGCGGGCCTGTTCGATGGCGACCAGCGCGTCCTTCGCCGTGGCCGACAGATCCAGCACCGGCTCGGCGGTCACCGCGATTTCCGCCACCGTCTCGATCTCCTCCATTTTGGCCTGCAGGTCATACGCGGAAATGATGCCGGTCAGCCGGCCGTTTTCGTCGGTGACCAGCAGGGTATCCGCCCGGCGCTGCCGCATGACCGTGAGCGCCCGGGCCGGAGAGCGGGAAGACAGCACGGTGGCGGGGTTTTCCCGCATGACGTCGGAGACGGGAATGTAGTCCGGATTCTGGTAGATTCTTTTTCGGCCGATGAACTGCTCCACGAAACCGTGGGCCGGCTCCTTGAGCAGCTTGTCCGGAGTGTCGAACTGCAGGAGCGTGCCGTCCTTCATGACGGCGATGCGGTCGCCCATCTTGAGCGCCTCGTCCATGTCGTGGGTCACGAACACGATGGTCTTGTGGACCTTGCGCTGCAGCGAGAGCAGTTCGTCCTGCAGCTGTTCGCGGGTGATGGGGTCCAGCGCCCCGAACGGCTCGTCCATCAGCACGATGTCCGGGTCCGTCGCCAGGGCCCGCGCCACGCCGACCCGCTGCTGTTGGCCGCCGGAAAGCTCCTTCGGATACCGCCTGGCGAACTGGGCCGGGTCGAGGCCGATCATGTGCAGCAACTCTTCCACCCGTTGCCGTTTTTTCTCGCGGCTCCAGCCTTTCAGGGTCGGAATCAGCGCGATGTTTTCCTCCACCGTGTAGTGGGGAAACAGCCCGATCTGCTGGATGACGTAGCCGATGTTGCGGCGAAGGGCGACCGGATCTTCCCTCGAGATGTCGCGGCCGTCAATGGTGATGGTCCCTTCCGTGTGGGGGACGAGCCGGTTGATCATTTTCATCGTGGTCGTTTTGCCGCAGCCGCTCGGGCCGATGAGGACGACGATTTCTCCCTTTTTGATTTCAAAAGAAAGATTTTTGACCGCCTGCGTACCGTCCGGATAGGTCTTGCCGACACTTTCGAATTTGACCATGGATGACCTCCTTTTCCGGTTGGAATAAGGGGGACGGGGCGGTTTCGACGACAACAGATGATGGGTGAAGGCAGAGGTTGCGATGGCGAGGTGAAGCGATGCATGTGAGGGATAAGTCCACGGAATGAAAAAAGGACCCTCGACGGGTCCCGAGTGAATGGACATCCAAAGCGCGAGCTTCAGAAGGAGTGTGAAATTGACCCATCCATTGCCGACGAGGTTAGCTGACGGGCTCGGAAGAGATGGTTTCCTACGGGACATCGAAACGCAGGTTCCGAACATCCCGATTCGCCCCAATATGCGGTTCCCCCGTTTCCCGGTGTACATACCGGGAATTAAGCATTTAACACTATACCAAAGTTTTCGTTCATATGTCAAATCGGGGTCGGATTACCGCCTCCGGATTTCCGGTGGGTACATAGTCGGGTACGATCCGCGCATCTTGCGTTTGGACGGCTGCTTGCGCTAGGATGGGGGAAAACCGGGAGGGAAGCCGCATGACTGCCGGCAAACTGCGTGTTTCGCTCATCCAGATGCATGTCCGGGCCGGAGAGCCCGACGCCAACTTCGCCGCAATCGAACAATGGCTGGGACGCGCGGCGGCCATGGCGGTAAAGCCGGATCTTATCGTGGTTCCGGAAATGTGGAACACCGGATACGCCCTGGACCGCATCGGGGAACTGGCCGACCCGGAAGGACGGCGGACGAGAGAGGCGATCTCCGCTTTCTGCCGCAGGCACCGCATCCACGTGCTTGCCGGTTCTATCGCCGAACGGAGCGGCAAAGGGGTGTGCAATGCTTCGTACCTGTTCGACCGTGACGGGAGCGTCGTCGGCCGTTACGCAAAAATCCACCTGTTTCCGCTCATGGACGAACCCCGCCATCTGCGCGGAGGAGACCGGGTTGCACTGGCGGAGCTGGAGGGCGCAAGAGCCGGGATCATGATCTGCTTCGACCTTCGCTTTCCCGAGCTGGCGCGGCGTCTGGCCCTGGAAGGCGCCCGGATGCTGCTGGTGCCCGCCCAATGGCCGCACCCCCGCTTGCACCACTGGCGCACGCTGCTCATGGCTCGGGCGATCGAGAACCAGCTATGGGTGATCGGCTGCAACCGGGTCGGGGAGAGCGGCGCCGTGCGGTTTTTCGGCCATTCGATGGTGGTGGACCCCTGGGGAGAAACCGTCGCGGAGGCGGGAGAAGACGAGACGATCCTCACCGCGCAGATCGACCTTGATGCGGTGGAGGAGGCGCGCAGGCGCCTGCCGGTGTGGGAATGCCGGAGGCCGGAACTGTACGGACTTTGACGGATCGCAGCCGTCGGGTAGGCCCGCACATGCGGCCGCACGGACGGACGGGCAGGAACAAGCGCGCACACGCGGGGGGCTTCAGGCAGGGATCCTCAGCGGAAGAGGGAGGACGCGTTCGGGTCCCCCTATTTTTCCGCCGGTTGGCCGGGCTGCGGAAAGACGCGGCGGAACGTCCGGATGAACGCTTCGGCGGCCTTGGACAGGTAGCGGCCTTTCCGGTAGGCGATGACGAGTGTCCGGGTGGGCCGTTCCGCCAGCGGCAGATAGACCGGGATGGGCTCATCCGGCGCGGAGCGGATGACCATGCGGGGCACAAAGCCGATGCCCATCCCCGCGGCGATCAGTGACTGCACCGTTTCGATGTTGGTGCTTTCGAAGACCACTCTGGGCGAAAAACCGGCGGTGCGGCAAAGCTCGTGCACCATGGCCCGGAAGCCCTGGCCTTTTTTCAGCAGCACGAACGGTTCGTCGCACAGGGCGGCGATCGGCACGGGTTTCCCGGCGGCCGCCAGGGGATGGTGGGCCGGCACGGCCAGCAGGATCTCTTCCTCGAAAATGGGCTCGCCGACAAGCGAAGGTTCCATGAGCGGCAGCGTCAGCAGGCTCACGTCGGTCCCGCCGTCGGCGGTCAGTTTCTCGAGGTTCCGCGTCGTCTCTTCCACAAGCACCAGCTCGATTTCCGGATAGGTGGCGCGATAGACGGGGATGACCCTCGGCAGCAGATGGGCCCCGGTGATGGGGAGGCTGCCGATGACGAGCCGCCCGCGGCGCAATTCGGCGATATCCTCCATTTCCCGGCGCAGCTGTTCCACCAGGTCCAGGATGTGCGTCGCCTTTTCGACAAACACGGCCCCGGCGTGGGTCAGTTCCACCGAGTTGGTGCTGCGCTTGAACAGCGCCAGCCCCAGTTCCCGTTCCAGCCTGGACAGCTGCTGGCTGAGCGACGGCTGGGTGATGTGGAGCTTTTCCGCAGCCCGCGAAAAGTTCCGTTCTTCCGCGATTTTCACCACGTAGGCGAGTTGGCGAAGTTCCAAGTTCATCCCTCCGGGAGGCGGCAATGGCGGCTTGCCGGAATGCCCCGTTTTATAGGCGACACCTATGAAACTTATAAATATTATATGTTGGAATAATTGATCATGGAATGTTATTATTATGATTAAAATTCGGAAAATACGGAGGATCCGGACATGGGTCAAAAGCGGACGATGTACGAAAAAATCTGGGACAATCACGTGGTGGTCGCCGGCGAAGGCGGCAAGCCCGACATCCTGTACATTGACCTGCACCTTGTCCACGAGGTCACGTCGCCGCAGGCGTTCGAAGGCCTGCGCCTGAGCGGACGCAAGGTGCGGCGTCCCGATCTGACCTTCGCCACGATGGACCACAACGTGCCCACCAAGGACCGGCACAACATCGAAGACCCGATTTCCCGGCAGCAGATCGAAACGCTCGCCCGCAACTGCAAGGATTTCGGGATCAAGCTGTTCGACCTGTACGCCCCCGAGCAGGGGATCGTGCACGTGCTCGGTCCGGAGCTCGGGCTCACCCAACCCGGGAAAACCATCGTGTGCGGCGACAGCCATACGTCGACGCACGGGGCCTTCGGAGCGCTGGCGTTCGGCATCGGCACCAGCGAAGTGGAACACGTGCTGGCCACGCAATGCCTGCAGCAGGCCAAATCGAAGACGATGGAAGTCCGTTTCGTCGGCAAACGGCCGCCGGGCGTCACGGCAAAGGACATGATCCTCGGCCTGATCGCCAAATACGGCACCGACTTCGCCACGGGATACGTCGTCGAATATACGGGCGAGCCGATCCGCGAGCTGTCGATGGAAGAGCGGATGACCATCTGCAACATGTCCATCGAGGCGGGCGCGCGGGCCGGCATGGTGGCGCCGGACGAGAAGACCTTCGAGTGGCTGCGCGGCCGTCCCTACGCGCCGAAGGGCGCCGATTTCGACCGCGCCGTGGAATACTGGAAATCCATCGTCACCGACGAGGGCGCGGTGTTCGACCGCGTCGTGGAGCTGGACGTCTCGACCCTCAAACCCCAGGTCACTTGGGGCACCAGTCCGGGCATGGGGGCCGACATCGATTCCGTCGTGCCCGATCCGGACAGCTTCCCGACGGAAAACGAGCGCAAGGCGGCGGCGCGGGCCCTGGAATACATGGGCCTGAAACCGGGCACGCCGATGAGTGAAATCGAGATCGACTACGTGTTCATCGGCTCCTGCACCAACGGCCGCCTCAACGACCTGCGCGCCGCGGCGCGGGTCGTCAAGGGGTACAAGGTGCATCCGAGGGTGACCGCCATCGTCGTTCCCGGCTCCCGGACCGTGAAGGAGCAGGCGGAGAAGGAAGGACTGGACAAAGTCTTCATCGAGGCCGGTTTCGAATGGCGCGACGCGGGATGCTCCATGTGCCTGGGGATGAACCCGGACATCCTGAAGCCGGGCCAGCGCTGCGCGTCCACCTCGAACCGCAACTTCGAAGGCCGGCAGGGCCGCGGCGGCAGAACGCACCTGGTCTCGCCGGAAATGGCGGCGGCCGCGGCGATCATGGGCCGGTTCTACGACGTGCGCAAGTGGGAATTCAAAAGCGAAGTGACGGCGTGAGCCGGTTCGCAAGGGCCGGACGCCTCTGGGAGGTAAAAAGCCATGCAACCGTTTGTGAGGGAAACGGGCATCGTCGCGCCCATGGACCGCGTGAACGTCGACACGGACGCGATCGTGCCGAAGCAGTTTCTGAAGCGCATCGAACGCAGCGGTTTCGGACAGTTTCTGTTTTTTGACTGGCGTTTCGACGAAAACGGCAACCCCAATCCGGATTTCGTGCTGAACCAGCCGCGCTACAAGGGTGCGTCCATCCTGCTGGCGCGGGCCAACTTCGGCTGCGGTTCGTCCCGCGAGCACGCGCCGTGGGCCATCCTCGACTACGGCTTCCGCTGCGTGATCGCCCCGTCGTTCGCCGACATTTTCTACAACAACTGCTTCAAGAACGGGATTTTGCCGGTCACGCTGAGCGAGGAACAGGTGGATGAGCTGTTCCGGCGCACCTTCGCGAAGGAGGGCTACCGGCTGACCGTCGATCTGGAAGCGAAAACGATCACCGACGACGAGGGGCTGCGCTACGAATTCGACCTGGACGAACACCGCCGCCAGTTCCTCCTGCAGGGGCTGGACGACATCGCGCTCACCCTGCAGCACGAAGCCGCCATCGCCGCCTACGAGGCCAGACGCATCGCCTGGTGACGCGGCGGGGCATCCTGCTTCGGAATCGTCACTTTCGGCAGCGAAAAAAGGGCCTTTCGTCCCGATTTCGGCAACGTTCGGGACAAAAGGCCTTTTTTCCTTTTTGATGACGAAACTTTTGCCTTCAATCTCCGTCTAAAGTGGTGGCTGGACGAACAAGGCGCTCCGCCGAATTCCGCCGTCGACATCAAGCGCGGCAATCGTTCGATTACGGGGTGGAACATGAAAAAACGGGTTTGGCTGTTATCGTTGTTTGTCTTCGCCGTGTTTTGCTTCGCGGGCAGCGTTTCCGCCTCGCCGGCCCCCGTAACGCCCAGGCTGGTGCTGAACGGGGAGACGCTTCAGCCGCCGCAGCCGCCCAGTTTGATCGATTCGGTTTCGATGGTGCCGCTTCGCGTCATTTCCGAAAATCTGGGGTACCGGGTGGAATACGTACAGTCCGAACGCGAAGTGGTCATCCAGAGCGCCGTCAAGGATATCCGCATGAACATCGGCAAACCGACCGCCTCCGTCAACGGAGAAGAACGGACGATGATCGCGTCTCCCGTGATCGTCGAGGGCACGACCCTTGTGCCGCTCCGTTTCGTCGGCGAGACGATGGGACTGGAAGTCTATTGGGACAATTCGACAAAATCGGCCTATCTGTACACGACCAGCCGCACCGATCCGCCCTGGGGGCATACCGCGCCCGGTTCGGGCACGGGGGGGTTGGTGGGCTCCATCGGGACCCCGGACGGAACCGGGGATGAAGAACCGGCCCCGGCCGAGGAGCCGCTATACCCGGAGGGCGAGCTGCTTGATCTCCGCTATGAAAATAACGCGGTGATTGTCAAATTTGCAGGAATGATCGCGCCCAAAAGCGAAGTATTAACCGGACCGCATCGCATCGCCATCGATTTTCCGGGGGCGAAATTCGCGGGAGCCTTCCTCGGGGAGGCGCCGGACAGCGGCGAAAGCGGAGGAAACGGGCCCGCCGACGGGTCTTCCGTGAACGTCTCCGCCATGCCGTCCGGCGGCGCTTCCGGCGATCCCGCGGCATCCGGTGCCCATCCTTTCGGCGCTGATCCTTCCGGAACCGATCCTGCCGGAACCGGACCGATGAAACCGGAGTCCGGCGAGGCGGTTCCCGCGGTTTCCGGCGAGCGGACCGTGACGGGCCACGAAGCGCTTTACCGGATCCGGTACGCCGTCCATGAAGGAAAGCCGCGCATCGTGCTCGATCTGCACGCCCGCTGGGACTTCCAGCTGGTGCGGGACGACGCCGCGGGGGAACTGCGCATCGAGCTTACGGGACCGCGCCCTTACGTCGTGGTGCTGGATGCGGGACACGGCGGCTCCGACCCGGGAGCCAAAAGCGTAACCGGCCATTGGGAAAAAGATTTCAATCTGACCATCGTGCGCAAGGTGCGGGAGCTGCTCCCCGACGGAGAGAACATCAGGCTGGTGCTGACACGCGACGGCGATACCTATCCGACGCTGGACGAGCGGATCGAGCTGGCCAATTTCCTCGGCGCGGACCTGTTCATTTCCGTGCACGCCAACAGCCACAACAGCCGCAGCGTGAACGGTACGGAGACCTACTACACCCACGATTACAGCCTGCCGCTGGCGGAGGTCATGCACAGCCATATCGTCAAGGCGACCGGCTTCAAGGACAACGGCGTGCGCACCGCGGGTTTCAAGGTGACCAAGTACACGACGATGCCCGCGGTGCTCCTGGAAATCGGCTATCTGTCCAATTCCGGGGACGCCAAAAAACTGTTCACCGCGTCCGTGCAAAATCGCGTCGCCGAGGCCATCGTCCGGGGAATCAAGGAATATCTGAAGCTGCCGTAATCGGGTCTTCGCGCCGAGCGCGCGATGCAACAAGGAAAGGGGCAAGAAAATGACGGGCGCATTTCGTTGGTTCAAAACGATGGCCTGCGCGGCGCTGGCGGCGTTGCTTCTGGCGGGGGTGTTCCCGGCCGGCGCGCCGAAGGCGGAAGCCGCGACGCCGTTCCCCGACGTCAGGAGCGGACACTGGGCGGAAAAACACATCAACCGGCTATATCTTCAGGGACTCATTTTGGGTTACAACGACGGAACCTATCAGCCCGCCAAACCGGTCTCGCGGGAAGAGGCGGTGCTGATCGCTTTGCGTTTTCTGGGCAAGGCGGAAGACATCCAGGACATCGAGGTGAATTTCCCCGCCGACTTCCAGGTGAACGGGTACTTCCAAAAGTACATCAACGAAGCGTTCATCCTGGGTCTGCTCTCCAGCACGGAAGAATTCGCCCTCGCCCGCAGCGAACCCGGCAAGCACTGGGGCTCGTCGCCGGCCACGCGGGAATGGCTGGCGCGCCTGCTCATCCGCGTCATCGGCCTTGACGCGGAAGCGAAAGCGGCGGCAGGGATCACCGATTTCGCCGACCATGCCGACATCGACCCGCAGTATGCCGGATACGTGCAGGTGGCGGTGGAGAAAGGCTTGATCCGCGGCGTGACATCCACCGAATTCAGGCCCAAGGCGCTGGTGGACCGGGCGACCATCGCCACGCTGTTCAGCCGGGCACA
>Ga0207863_100091_pt1 | contig 52765 bp, 62 predicted proteins | sample CeladaPassaD2F12_FD_187497 | JGI IMG/M metagenome (GOLD analysis project Ga0207863, IMG submission 187497) | Cellulose-adapted microbial communities from the Joint BioEnergy Institute, USA - Passage D2F12 (SPAdes) (version 2) | ecosystem: Engineered > Bioreactor > Continuous culture >... | reverse complement strand
ACCCGTCCGCCGCTGACCACGGAGTAAAACCCCGCGGCCCGCACGACTTGCATGTCTTAGGCACGCCGCCAGCGTTCACCCTGAGCCAGGATCAAACTCTCCAACAAATCAACGCCCTAAACGGGCGGTGAGCTCAGATGCTTGGCCTGTTCCCGCGCTTTCAAGATCCCCCGCCGGCCCTGCCGGCGCACCTATGAATCTACCAAGCCCCCCTCCTTCTGTCAAGATGGGGGCATGGACCTCCTCGTGGTGGTACCCCACCCGGACGACGAGAGCTTCGGCGCAGGGGGAGCCCTCCTCCTCGCCAAGGAGGCGGGGCTTAAGACCGGGGTCCTCACCCTGACCCGGGGGGAAGCCGGGAGAACCCTTGGCCTCTGTCCCCCGGAGGAGCTGCCCCGGGTGCGCGTGGAGGAGTTAAAGCGGGCCGCGGCCGTCCTCCAAGTGGACTACCTCGAGGTGCTGGACTACCCCAACGCCCTCCCCAAGGGCGCCCAAGGGGAGCGGGGGCCGGCCACGGGCCGGGGCCTTGCCGACCACCCCGAGGCGGTGGAGGCGATCAGGACGCGGCTTTTCCGTCTTCGTCCCCGCTTCGTCCTCACCTTCCCCCCGGACGGGATCAACGGCCACCCCGACCACGTGGCGGCAAGCCGCTACGCCCGAAAGGCCGCTCAAGGCCTCGCCCAGGTGGTTTACTTCGTTAGACCCGACGGGCCCTGGCCCGTGACCCACCGCCTCCGCCTCCCCGAGAGGGTCTTGGCGCGGAAGCTCCGGGCCATCGCCCAGCACAGGACCCAGGCCCTCTCCGTGCTGAAGTTCCTGGAGCTGTTCCCTGAGCGCCTCTGGACCGAGACCTTCCACCTGCCGGGCGCTTCGGATCTTCGGGAGGGGCCGTGGTGGTGAAGCCTTTGGACCACACCGCCGACGTGGGGTTTGACCTCGAGGCCTCAAGCCTGGAGGAGCTCTTCCAGGCGGCCCTGAAGGGCCTTTTGGACGTGATGTTCACTTCCCCTCCCCAGGGGGGCAGGAAGCGGCGGCGCCTAAGGCTTTTCGCCGAGGACCTGGAAACCCTTCTCGTCCGCTTCCTCAACGAGCTGATCTACCTGATCCAGACCAAAGGCTTTGTCCCGGGAAGGGCCCGCATCCGGGTGGAGGAGGAAGAGGGCGGGTACCGCCTCACCGCCACCCTCTTCGGCGAACCCTTCCAGGAGGGTTTCGGCTTTCAGGGGGAGGTTAAGAGCGCCACCTTCCACGGCCTCTCCGTCCGCAAGGAGGACGGCCGCTGGAAGGCCCGGGTCATCCTAGACGTGTAGGGCAGGAAGCTTTTGCCGCACCCGCTCCAGAAGGCCCGCCTCCACCAGGGCCTTGGCCCGGAGGAGGGCGTTTTTCACGGCGAGGGCGTCGGCGGAGCCGTGCCCGATGAAGACCGCGCCCTCCACGCCGAGGAGGGGCATGGCCCCGTACTGGGCCGGGTCCACCCGGGCTTTCACCCGGGCGAGGGCCTCCCGGACCAAGAGGGCCCCAAGGCGCGCCCGGAAGGAGGAGGTCAAGGCCTCCTTGATCCAGGTGAGGAGGACCCGGGCCTCCCCCTCGGCGAGCTTCAGGGCCACGTTGCCCGTGAACCCATCGGTGACCACCACCTCCGTGGTTCCGAGGAAGATGTCCCGCCCCTCCACGTTGCCGTAGAACCGCTCGCCCAAGGCGGCCCGGAGCAAGGGGTAGGCCTCCTGGACGAGGGCGTTCCCCTTCCCCTCCTCCTCCCCGATGGAGAGGAGGCCCACCCTTGGGGCCAAAGCCCCGCTCGCCTCGGCGTAGGCCAAGCCCATGGCGGCGAACTGGACGAGGAAGGAAGGGCGGCAGTCGGCGTTGGCCCCTCCGTCCAGGAGGAAGGTGCGGCCTCTCAAGCTGGGGAACTCCACGAGGAGGGCGGGCCGCTCCACCCCCTTCACCCGCCCGAGGACGAGGAGGGCGGCGGCAAGGGTGGCGCCGCTGTGCCCCATGGAGACCACCGCCTGGACCTCACCCCGCTTGAGGAGCTCCATGGCCACCCTCACGGAGGCCTGGGGGCGGCGGCGGACCTCCGTGGCCGCCTCCTCCATGCGGATGTGGTCCGGGGCGTGCCAAACGGGAAGGTCGGCCCCCAAACGGGCAAGCTCCGCCCGCACCTGGGCCTCGTCGCCCACCAGGAGGACCTCCACCCCCTCCCGGGCCGCGGCCACCGCCCCGGCCACCACCACCTGGGGGGCCCGGTCGCCCCCCATGGCGTCCAGGGCGATGCGCATCCTCAGGCGGTGGCGGGCAGGTGCTTCTCGATCTTGGCCTGGTAGTTGCGCTTGGGCTGGGCCCCCACCAGGACCTCCACCGGCTGGCCGTCCTTGAAGAGGATCACCGTGGGGATGCTCATCACCCGGTAGCGCATGGCGGTCTTGGGGTTCTCGTCCACGTCCAGCTTGGCCACCAAGAGCTTCCCCTCGTACTCTTTGGCGATCTCCTCCAGGATGGGGGCGATCATCCGGCAGGGGGCGCACCACTCCGCCCAGAAGTCCACCAGGACCAAGGGGTATTGGCCGAGGGTCTCGTCAAAGTTCTGGTCGGTCACCTCAATGGGCTTCGCCATACCCCCCTACTCTACGGCAAACCCCCGGGGAGGACAACGCCCCGGGGGCGCCTTCCTCGGCCTTTAGCGCTTCTTCCGGCCGCCCTTTTTGCCCTTGCCCCCAAACCCTCCGGTGCCCCGGAGAAAGCTCTTGAGCTTGTTCTCAAACTCGGGGGATTGCTTGGGAAGCCGCCTGGGCCTGGGTGGGGGCGCGCCCCCTTCAGGGGCCGGGGTCAGGTCCTTGATGGAGAGGTCCAGCCGCCCCTTGGCGTCCCGCCCTTTAATCAGGACCTGGACGATGTCCCCCTCGTTGAGGTAGTCCCGGACGTTCATCACGTACTCGTGGGCGATCTGGGAGATGTGGACCAGGCCCTGCTCCCCCCCCGCAAGCTCCACGAACGCGCCAAAGCTCACCACCCGCACCACGCGGCCTTCCACAACGGTTCCTGCTTCTAGTTCCACGTTCCTTCTCCTCGCGCGGAATCCACCCGCGGTGCCCCCACTATACCACATAGGGCCGGACCCCAGAAGGGTCTAGGCCCGCGAGGAGCTCGGCAAAGGTCTTCCCCAAAAGGGGGTGCCGCCCCTCAGGAACGAGGTCGCAAAGGGGCACGAGGACGAAGGCCCGCTCGTGGAGCCTGGGGTGGGGCAGCACCAGGCCTTCCTCCTCCAGGACCATGTCCCCGTAAAGGAGAAGGTCCAGGTCCAGGGTCCTGGGGCCGTAGCGCTCCTTGCGCTCCCGCCCCAAAGCCCGCTCTATGGCGAGCATGGCCTCGAGGAGGCCCCTGGGGGGAAGGGCCGTCTCCACCTCGGCCACCAGGTTCAGGTAGAGGGGCTGGGGCGGGCCTAAAGGCTCGGTCTCGTAGAGGGAGGAGAGGCGGAGGAGGCGGGTCTTGGGCAGACGGGAGAGGCGGGAAAGCCCCTCCAAGAGGTAGGCCGCGCGGTCCCCGAGGTTGGAGCCCAAGGCCACGTAGGCCGTCATTCCTGGGCCTCGAGGCGTTTCACCACCTCCCGCACTTCCCGGGCCCGGTCCTTGGGCACCACCAGGACCTCGTCCCCCACCTTGGCCACCACCAGCCCGGAAACCCCCAGGGTGGCCACCACGCCCCGGTCGGCGTAGACCACGCACCCAAAGGTGTCCAGGGCCACGTGCCGCCCCTCCCCCAGGACCACGTTCTCGTGGGGGTCCTGGGAGAAGACCCGCTCCAGCGCCCGCCAGTTCCCCACATCGTCCCAGGGGAAGCGGCCGAGGACCACCCGCACCCTCTCCGCCTTCTCCATCACCCCGTAGTCAATGGAGATCTTGGGGAGGCCGGCGTACACCTCCTCCAGGGAGGCCCCGGCGAGGAGGCGCTCCAGGGCCTCGTGGTGGCTCGGGAGGTGGCGCCGGAAGAGCTCGGCCATGGTGGCGGGGGCGAAGGCGAAGACCCCGCCGTTCCAGACGTAGCCCTTGCGGATGTACTCCAGGGCCCTCTCGTAGGAGGGCTTCTCCACGAACCCCTCCCCCCGGTACCAGGCCCCCTCCCTGGGCCCCAGGCGGATGTAGCCGTACTCCGTCTCCGGACGGGTGGGCCTCAGGCCCAGGGCCACCACAAAGCCCTCCTCCGCCGCCTCCAGCATGGTGGCCAAGGCCTCCCGGTAGGCCTCGTCGTCCCCCACGTAGTGGTCGGCGGGGAGGACGAGGAGCCGCTCGGCCCCCTCCTTCAGGGCCTCGGCCACCCCTAAGAGCACCGCCCCCGCGGTGTCCCGGCCCAAGGGCTCCAGGAGGAGCCGGATCCCGTCCGCATAGGGACGGGCCACCGCCTCCTGGTCCCGGCGCACGGCAAGGAAGGTGCGCTCTGGAGGCACGAGGGGGGCGAGGCGCTCCAGGGTGGCCTCGAGGAGGGTCTTCCCCTCAAAGAGGGGCAGAAAGGGCTTGGGGCGGTCCTCCCGGGAGAGGGGCCAAAGCCTCTCCCCGCGTCCGCCCGCCATCACCAGGGCGTAGGTCTTCACGCTCCCACCACCTTTCGGTAAAGCCCCAGGTAGTCCCGGGCCATGCGTTCCCGGGAGAAGCGGGCCTCCGCGTAGCGACGGATGGCCCAGCGGTCCAGGCGCCTCACGGCCTCCAGGTACTCCAAGGCCTCCTCCCAGTCCCTCACCAGAAACCCCGTCTCCCCGTGGCGCACCGTCTCGGGGAGGGCCCCTAGGGGCCTTGCCAGGACGGGGACGCCGCTCATCATGGCCTCCACCGGAGCGAGGCCGAAGGGCTCCTTGAAGTTTACAAAGTGGAGGAGGGCGATGGCCCCATCCAAGAGGGTCTGCCGGGTTTCGGGGTCCACGGGGCCCAGGAACTCCACCCCTTCCCCGAGCAGGGGGGCCACCTCGTTTTGGAAGTAGGCCTCGTCCTGGACGGGCCCGGCGATCTTCAGGGGAAGGCGCGACTTTCGGGCGAAGAGGATGGCCTCCCGGATGCCCTTGTCCGGGTGGATGCGGGAGAGGACGAGGAGGTGCCTCCCCCCCTCCCCCACCCGGAAGCGCCGCGGGTCCACCCCGTGATGGACGACCCCCAGGTAAGGAAGGCCCGGGTCCTTGTCCGCCTCGGAAATGGCCACGTAGTGGACGTGGGGTAGGGCGGCATAGCGGCGGTAGACCTTCTTGATCTTCTCGCTGGAGAAGCCGTGGATGGTGGTGAGGACCGGGACCCTCACGAAGGGGGTGAAGTAGAGGGGCATGAAGTCGTAGTGGTTGTGGACCAGGTCAAACTCCCCCGCTTCCTCCATCGCCCTGGCGATGTGGAGGAACTCCTCCACCTTCCAGTCGGCCTCCGGGTCCTCCCAAAGGGGCTTCGCCGCGGTGCACCGCAGCGGAGCCCGGGTCTCGGAATCGCAGGTGGCGTAGAGAACCACCTCCACCCCGAGGTCCAGAAGGGCCTCGGTGAGGTCGTAGACCACCTGTTCCCAGGGGCCGTAGCGCCTCGGGGGAACCCGCCAGGCGATGGGGGCCAGCATGGCCACCCTCACGGCCGCCCTCCCAAGGCGAAGACCCGCCCCAGGGCCACGCCCTCGTCCACCTGGGGGAAGACCCCTTGGACCAGGGCCTGCCAGGCGAGGAGGTAGGCGAGGAGGGCCTCCGCCCCGCGGTTTTGGTTGGGGCCGTGGGGGGTGAGGCCGTCCATGGGGCCGAAGGCGTCCACCAGGGGGGCACGGAGGCGGTTCCGCCCGTGGAACCAGAGGAAGGCCACCTCGGCGAGGACCCGCTCCCCGAAGCGCAGGTGGGCGAGGAGGGCGCACTTGGCCTCAATGGGCTGCTGGTCAAAGAGGGGCTTCTCCCCTCCCCGCTCCATGAAGCGGTTGCCCACGGGGTCAAAGAAGAGGCCCTCCTCCCCCGGGGTGAAGTAGTGCTCCTTGAGGAAGGCGAGGGCCCTCCGGGCCAGGGCCACCGCCTCTCGGCGGCGGAAGGCGAGGCCGTAGGCGTACAGGGCCTCCACGGGGCGGTGGTTGGCGTAGGTGAGGGGGCCGGGGTAGGGCCAGGCGGGCTCGGCCTCCCGGAAGGCGCGAAGGAGCCCCTCCCCCAGGGCCTCGGCCGCCTCGAGGAAGGGCTCCTTGGGCAGGGCGAGAAGCCCGAGGAGGGCGTAGGCCCGCCCCCTCAGGGAGGTGAAGCCCTCGAGGGCGGGAAGGGCCCGGAGAAGGGCCTCCCGGGCAGGGCCCGCGTAGGGGGGAGAAAGCCTCTGGGCGGCGGCGAGGGCGAGGACGGCCCGGCCCGTGGGGTCTTCCGCTTCGCCCTCGTCCTCAAAGCGGCCGTCCAGGGTGAGGCCGTTCCGGAAGCGGCCGTCCTCCTTCTGCATGTGGAGGAGGAAGGCGAGGTAGGTCCGCACGAGCCCCTCGTCCCGGGCCCCCTCGGGGAGGAGGCTGAGGTAGAGGAGGGCCCGGGCGTTGTCGTCCGTGGTGTACCCCTCGCCGAGCCTGGGCACCCCGTGGTGGGCGTGCTCCAGAAGCCCCCGGGCGTCGGTCAGGGCCCTAAGCCACCCGAGGCCGAACATCCGCCACCTCCTCCAAAAGCCGCCGGTAGGCCCGGGCCACCCGAGGCCAGGTGAAGTCCCGGGCGTAAGCGTAGGCCCGCTCCTCCATCTCCCTCAGGCGCTCGGGGTTTTCCGCGAGGGCCAAAACCGCCTGGGCCCAGGCCTCCTCCTCCAGGGGAAGCAAGACCCCCCGGCCCGCGGCGAGGGCGGCGCGGGCGTGCCAGAAGGGGGTGGAGAGGACGGCCTTGCCCAGGGCCAGGGCGTAGGAGAGGGTCCCGGAGGAAACCTGCTCCAGGTTGGGGTAGGGCAGGAGGAAGAGGTCCGCCGCCCCCGCCAGGCGGTAAAGCTCTTCCTCGGAGAGGTACCCCTCCCGCAGGAGGAAGGCCTCCCCCACCCCCAAGGACCGGGCCAGGTCCTGGATCCTATCCAGGTACTTCCGCCCCTCCCGGCGCTCCAGGTTGGGGTGAAGCCGCCCCGCCACCAGGTAGCGCACCCGGGGGTTTTGGGGGAGGACCCGGGCGAGCACCTTCAGGGCAAACTCCAGCCCCTTCCCCGGGCCCAACAGCCCGTAGGTCACGAGGAGGAAATGGCCTTCCAGCCCCAAGGCCCGCTTCAGGGCCTCCTTGGGGGGGCTGGGCAGGTCGGGGAGGCCGTGGGGGATGTGGACCACGGGCGTCCGCACCCCTTGGGCCCGCAAGACCCCCTCCCCCTCGGGATGGAGGGTCACGAAGGCCTGAACCCGCTCCCCCATGGCCCTCAGGAGGCCTTGCATGTAGGCCAGGTCCTCGAGGGAAAGCCCCGGGGGCGGGGCCTTAAGGAGGGTGTGGAGGACCACCACCTTGGGACCTGGGGCCTCGAGGAGGTCCAGGACGTAGTCGCCCCACTTCCCGCCGTAAAGCCCGTACTCGTGCTGGAGGATCACCGGCCCCCGGAGGAGGCGCGCCAAGGCCCTGTACCCCTCCCGGTCCTCCTTGGCCACCACCCGGACCACCTCCTCAGGGAAGGGCAAGGCCACCTCCTCGGGGTGGGCCACCACCGCCACCTGGGAAGGCACCCCTTCCCGCAAGAGGGCCTCCCGCAGGTCGCGGTTGAAGGTGGCGATGCCGCAGCGGATAGGAGGATAGGTGCCCACCAGGGTCAGCATGCCCGACCTCCGGTCCGTTCAAGGGGATACGCCCCCTTATTTAGGTATTATAACACATATGCGAATTATATGCTCAATCAACATGCGCTAAACGGACCCTGCGGCTGCCCCCCCTACAGGGGAAAGACCAGGGTGAGTTCCAGGAGCCACAGAAGCCTCACAAGCCCCATTCCGCCGAAACCCGGAAGGGGGCCTGCAGCCGGACCTGGCCCTCCGTCCCCTCTCCCAAACGGAAGCGGTGGCCCAGGTACCCAGGGGCGCGTGCCCGGCCCAAACCCCGAGAAAGCGTCCTCGAGGTAGGCGTAGAAGAAGGCCCCCGCGGTTGACACCCCACCCGCCCTCCCCCTAGGCTTAGGGGGAGATGCGCGCCCGGGGCAAAAGCTGAGCCCGCCTGGGAAGCCTGGCTTCCCGGGCGGCCCCGGGGGCTTTTCTTTATGGAGGTGCGGGCGTGGAGACGAGAACCCTGGAAGACTGGCGGGCCCTTTTGGAGGCGGAGAAGACCCTGGACAGCGGCGTCTACACCAAGCACGACCTCCTCATCGTCCGGGGCCAGGGCGCGAGGGTCTGGGACGCGGAAGGCAACGAGTACATTGACTGCGTGGGGGGCTACGGGGTGGCCAACCTGGGCCACGGCAACCCCGAGGTGGTGGAGGCGGTGAAGCGGCAGGCGGAGACCCTCATGGCCATGCCCCAGACCCTGCCCACCCCCATGCGGGGGGAGTTCTACCGCACCCTCACCGCCATCCTCCCCCCGGAGCTCAACCGGGTCTTCCCCGTGAACTCGGGCACCGAGGCCAACGAGGCCGCCCTAAAGTTCGCCCGGGCCCACACGGGCAGGAAGAAGTTCGTGGCCGCCATGCGGGGCTTCTCCGGAAGGACCATGGGAAGCCTCTCCGTCACCTGGGAGCCCAAGTACCGGGAGCCTTTCTTGCCCCTGGTGGAGCCCGTGGAGTTCATCCCCTACAACGACGTGGAGGCCCTTAAGCGGGCCGTGGACGAGGAAACGGCCGCGGTGATCCTGGAGCCCGTGCAAGGGGAGGGGGGCGTGCGCCCGGCGACCAAGGAATTCCTCCAGGCCGCACGGGAAATCACCCGGGAAAAGGGCGCCCTCCTCATCCTGGACGAGATCCAGACCGGCATGGGGCGCACGGGGCGGCGCTTCGCCTTTGAGCACTACGGCATCGTGCCGGACATCCTCACCCTGGCCAAGGCCCTAGGGGGCGGGGTGCCCCTGGGGGCCGCGGTGATGCGGGAGGAGGTGGCGCGGAGCATGCCCAAGGGGGGGCACGGCACCACCTTCGGGGGGAACCCCCTGGCCATGGCCGCAGGGGTGGCGGCCATCCGTTACCTGGAGCGGACGCGGCTTTGGGAAAGGGCCGCGGAGCTTGGGCCCTGGTTCATGGAGAAGCTTAAGGCCATCCCCTCCCCCAAGATCCGGGAGGTGCGGGGCATGGGCCTCATGGTGGGCCTGGAGCTCAAGGAAAAGGCCGCCCCCTATATCGCCAGGCTGGAGAAGGAGCACCGCGTCCTCGCCCTCCAGGCTGGGCCCACGGTGATCCGCTTCCTGCCGCCTTTGGTCATTGAAAAGGAAGACCTGGAGCGGGTGGTGGAGGCGGTGCGGGCGGTGCTAGCATAGGGAGATGAGGCGGCGTTACCGCGTGGTGGTGGAGCGGGACGAGGAGGGCTACTTCGTGGCCCACGTGCCTGAGCTCCACGCCCACACCCAGGCCCAAAGCTTTGAGGAGCTCCTCCGGCGCCTGCAGGAAGCCATCGCCGTATCCCTGGAAGAGGAGAGGGCGGAAGTCGTAGGCCTGGAGGGCGCGCTGGAAATTGAAGCGGCGTGAGCCCCCGCCTCATCCCCATCACCGGCCAGGAGCTCGTCCGCCTCCTGCAGGAGGAGGGGTTTCAGGTGGTGCGGGTCCGGGGAAGCCACGTGCGCCTTCGGCACCCCGACGGCCGGGTCACCACGGTGCCCGTGCACCCGGGGGAGACCCTAAGGCCGGGAACCCTCCTCGCCATTCTCAAGGACGTGGGCTGGAGCAAGGAAACCTATGAGCAAAAGCGCCTTGGATCCCGTTGAGTTCCTCAAGGGGGCCCTGGAGATCCCCTCCCCTTCCGGAAAGGAGCGGGCGGTGGCCGAGTACCTGGCGGAGGGGATGCAAAAGCTGGGCCTCAAGGGCTTCGTGGACGAGGCGGACAACGCCCGGGGCCAGGTGGGGGAGGGCTCCATCCAGGTGGTCCTCCTGGGGCACATTGACACCGTGCCCGGGGTGGTACCCGTGCGCCTGGAAGGGGGCAGGCTTTACGGCCGGGGGGCGGTGGACGCCAAGGGGCCCTTCGTGGCCATGATCTTCGCCGCCGCCAGGCTTTCCGAGGAAGCCAGGAAACGCCTCACCGTCCACCTGGTGGGGGCCACGGAGGAGGAGGCCCCAAGCTCCAAGGGGGCCCGGTTCGTGGCCCCGAGGCTCAAGCCCCACTACGCGGTGATCGGGGAGCCTTCGGGCTGGGAGGGGATCACCCTGGGGTATAAGGGAAGGCTTCTCGTGAAGGTCAGGCGGGAGAAGGACCACTTCCACTCGGCCCACCACGAGTCCAACGCCGCCGAGGAGCTCATCAGCTACTTCGTGGCCATCAAGGCTTGGGCCGAGGCCATGAACGTGGGGCAGAAGCCCTTTGACCAGGTGCAGTACACCCTGAGGGACTTCAGGATCCACCCCGCCGAGCTCAAGCAGGTGGCGGAGATGTTCTTTGACCTGAGGCTTCCCCCAAGGCTTCCCCCCGAGGAGGCCATCCGCCACCTCACCGCCTACGCCCCGCCCACCCTGGAGCTGGAGTTCTTCGGCCGGGAGGTCCCCTACCAGGGCCCCAAGGACACCCCCCTCACCCGAGCCTTCCGCCAAGCCATCCGCAAGGCCGGAGGAAAGCCGGTCTTCAAGCTGAAGACCGGGACCAGCGACATGAACGTCCTGGCCCCCCACTGGCAGGTGCCCATGGTGGCCTACGGCCCCGGGGACTCCACCCTGGACCACACCCCTTACGAGCACGTGGAGGTGGAGGAGTTTTTGAAAGGGATTGAGGTCTTGAGGGAGGCCCTCGAGGCCCTGGCCAAAACCCCCATCCCCCGGGAAGCGCCTGGGCTAGACTAAGGCCGTGGCCTTTTATGGGCTTTTGGCCCTCCTGGCAGGCCTCGCCCTCTTCCCTCCCACCGCCCCCTGGAGCGAGCGCTTTCTCACGCCCCTCGTGGCCCTGGGTGCCGGGGCTTACCTCTTCCGCAAGGCCCCGCCCTGGGGCCTTGGCCTTCTCTTCTGGGGCCTTGGGGACTTGGGCTGGACCCTAGGGGAGCCCTTGGGGTTTCCTGGGAAGCGTTCCGCCCAGGCCCTCCTCCTGGAGTTTCCCTACCTTTTGGGCTATCTGGCCCTCACCTGGGCCCTCCTAAAGACCCCAGGGAAGCCCCTTAGGCTCACCCTCCTCCTGCTTCCCCTGGGGCTTTGGGGGCTCCTTCAGGCCCTCCAAGGCGCCTTGGGGGTGGACCGGCTCTACATCGCCTGGGATGCCCTGCTTTTGCTCCTTCTCCTGCCCAGGCTAGAACCCCTATTCCAGGGGCGCTTCCTGGGGGACAGGGCCCTTTGGGGCGTGGGCTTCCTTCTGATCCTCTTCGCCGACCTGGCCTACGCCCACCTAGAGGCCCAAGGGGGCTACCCCGTGGGCCACCCGGTGCACCTCCTCTGGACCTGGGGCTACCTCCTCCTGGCCTTAGGGGTGGGGGCGGAGGGGAAGGAGGAGGCCCCCTTCGCCCACCAGGCCCTGGCCCTTTTGGGGCTCTTCCTCCTGCCCGCCATCCTCCTCGCCGAACCCACGCCCCTGGGGGTGCGCCTTTTCGCCCTTTACGGAGGGGCCGTGGGGGGACTCGGCCTCCTCTTTGCCCTCTACCTGGAAAGGCGGCGCACGGAGGAAAAGAACCGCCGCTGGACCCGTTTCCTCGAGGCCCTGGCCCGCCTCTCCCCCCGGGTGACCCAGACCCTAAGCCCGGAGGCAGTCCTCACGGAAGCCCTCCAGGCGGCCCGGGAACTCCTCCCCCAGGCGGTGGGCCTCGAGGTGCGGGCTAGAAGGGGCCTGGTGGGAAGGCGCGCTCCCCACTTCCTCTCCCTCCCCCTGAACCACAAGGAGGAGGCCTGGCTTTACCTTGAGGCCCCTCCCGAGGAGGAGATCCCCCCGGGGTTCTTGGCCCTTCTCGGGGAGCGGCTCCGCCAGGTGCTCAAGCAGGTGGAGTGGGGCACCCTGGCCCTCACCGACCCCCTCACGGGGCTTTTGAACCGGCGGGGCCTCGAGGCCGAGCTCCCCAAGCTTCTGGCCCTCTCCCGGCGCTACCGGGCCCCGGTGAGCGCGGTCATGTTGGACATTGACCGCTTCAAGCGGGTGAACGACACCTACGGCCACCCCGTGGGGGACGAGGTCCTAAGGCGCTTGGGGCGCATCCTTCAGGAAAGCGTCCGCAAGGAGGATTTGGCGGTGCGCTACGGGGGCGAGGAGTTCCTCCTCCTCTACGGGGCCGACCGCCAGGCGGCCAAGGAGGTGGTGGAAAGGATCCGGGCCCGCTTCCGCGCCGAGAAGGTGGAACCCATCCCCTATCCCCTCACCCTTTCCGCTGGCGTCGCCGGGGGAGAGATGCCTGAGGAAAGGGAGGCCCTGGAGGCCTGGATCCTCCAGGCCGACTACGCCCTCCTCCGGGCTAAGGAGACGGGGCGGGACCGGGTCACCCTGGCCTGAGTACCCCGCTCTGGCTTTCGCCAGAGCGGGGGCCCCGAGGAAGGGCTACTTCTTGGGCATCATCTTGGCCATCATGGCCTCGAGGGCCTTCCGCTCCTCGTTCATGTGGCCAAAAGCCTTGCCCAAGGCCTTGAGGAGGAGGAAGAGGACCCCCAGGGCCTTCTGCACCTCGGGGTCGGAAAGCTGTTTAAAAAGCCCGGCGAGGCCCACCCGGGGCGGGTCCTGCATCGCCTCGGGAGTGAAGGTCTCGGCAAGTCCCTTCTCCATGGCCTTGGCCATCATCCCGATGGCGGCGGGCTCTATGCGGGAGAGGATGTCCAAAATGTTGGCCCCATGGGACAAAAGCCGCAAAACCTGGGGCTCCATGAGCATCCCCAGGCCTTCCCCAAAGTTTTCCGAAAGGTGCCCAAGGAAGGCGAGGGCCCCGGACTTGTCCAGCTTCTCCAGGGTTTCCGCCAGCTTCTCCAGGGCCTCCGCCTGGTCCAGAAAGCGGGCCAGGAGGGAGACGAGCCTAAGGTTCTTGGGATCCATGAGGAGGCCCAGGTTCTCGGAAAGGACCTCCCCCGTCCCCATCTGGGCCAGGAGGGTAAGGCCGCTTTTCTCCAGGACCTCCTCCATGCGGGCCAGGCGTTCTTCCACCGTCAGGGTCTTCTCCATGGCCCCCTCCTATTCAATCAAGGTGGCGAACCAGAAGCCCTCAAAGAGCATCTTGGTTATCCGCACCCACTTGCCCACGGCCATCACCCCGCAGGAGGGCATGCCCGTGCCCGAAAGCACCCTTTCAAAGGAGCACTGGGGCAGGAGGGCGTTGTCCCCGAAGTCCATGATGCACATGGCCACGGGGTTGAAGGGCTCGCCGATGTAGGCCCCCTTGAGGTCGGAGGCGATCACCCCAGCCACGTACTCCCCCTGGAAGTGGGCCACCACCCCGGCAGGGGGAAGCATGAGGGCGGGGTTCACCGTGTCCCCGATGACGAAGACGTTGGGGAACCTGGGGGAGCGGAAGGTCATGCGGTCCACCTCGGGGAAGCCCTGGGGCCCCGCGAGGGGGCTTTCCCGCACCACCCGGTTGGGGGCGAAGGGGGGAGTGAGGATGAGGAGGTCGTAGGAAAGCTCCCGGCCGTCCTTGGCCTTGACCTTTCCCCCCGCGAACTCCACCGGCTCAAATCCCCCGTGGAAGGCGATGCCCTTGGACTTCAGGATCTCCAAGACCTTTCCCGAGATCACCGGCCCCATGCCCGCAAGGGGCGCGGGGTTTAGGTGGAAGACCTCCACCGTGCTCTTGTCCCGCACCCCCTTGACCTTAAGGGCGAACTCCACCTGCCCCGCCACCTCGTAGGGCGCAGGGGGGCAGGGGTAGTAGGGGGAGGAGACCCCCACCACCACCTTCCCGCCCTTGAAGGTCCGCAAGGCCTCCCGGAGTTTCAAGGCCCCCTCCAGGCTCCAGGGAGCATGGCCGTCTTGGGCCGGGGAGGGCAGGGCCTCGGCCCCCAAGGAGACGATGAGGTAGTCGTAGGAAAGCTCCCCGGCCGTGGTTTTCACCCGGTTCCTCTCCGGGTCCAGGGCCTCCACCGTGGCCTGGAGATACCGGATGCCCCGCTTCTCCAGGTTGGCGAGGGGGCGCCGGACGGCCTCGGGCTCCCGCATGCCGAAGGCCACCCAGGGGTAGGCGGGCATGAACTCGTGGTGGGTGTTCCGGTCCACCAGGGTGACCTCCACCTCCTTCCCCAGAAGCCGCTTCACCTTGTTGGCCGCCACCAGGCCGCCGGAGCCACCGCCCAAAACCAGAACCCTCGTCATCCTTCACCTCCCGGATACGCGTACCGCGTACCCCTACCTCCAGGGTGAACCCGGGAGGCTTGTGAGGGTAGGTGCAAATGCCCCTACCCCCGCAGGCGGGCGGCGAAGAGGAGGCCGAGGCCCAAAAGCCCCAAGGCCTCCCCCACCCCAAACCCCCGCCCCAGGGCGGGGAGGAGGTACCAGGCGAGGTGCACCAGGCGGAAGAAGGCCACCCAAAGGGCGGCGGGGAGGAGGTAGCGGGCCTCCCGCTTGGGCAGGTTGGTGAGGAGGTAGAGGAAGGGAAGGAAGAAGCCCCCCACCACCCAGAAGGCGGCCACCTCGTCCCAATAACCTTGCAAGCGCTTCAGGTAGAACTCCACCTCGTGGGGAAAGTCCGCCCCCCAGACGATGATGAGGGTGGTGGCCTCCAGGTAGATCCAGACGATGGAGAGGGCGAGGAGGAGGTTGGTGTGGTTCTGGGCCTGGCCGCGGAGGGCGGCCGTGCCCTGCCTCGCCGCGAGGGCCACGGCCACGGCGAGGGCCAGGATGGCGGCGGAGAGGAGGACGATGCCCCCGTAGGAGGCGGAGTAGAAGTGGGCCTCGAGGCTCTTGAAGAGGTCAAAGGAGAGGAAGGTGCCCGCCACGAAGACCAAGGGCAGCCCCCAGGCCCCCACCTCCGCCCGGTACTCCCCGGGGCGGAGCCGGGAGAGGACGAAGGCGAAGAGGGCGAAAGAGAGGGCGTAGCGGAGGAACAGGAAAGGCGCGTTCAGGTAGGGGGCCCGGTGGAGCAAGACGGGGTCCAGGCTGGCCTCGGGCCTCGCCCAGGGGAAAAGCTCCGGGAGGAAGAGGAAGAAGGGGAGGCCCAGAAGCCCCATCAGGGGAAGGAGGCGGGCCAGGGGATAGAGGTAGGGCTCCAAAGGCAGGCCCCAGTAGCTCCTTAGGGCGTTGTGCAGGAGGAGGACCAGAAGGGCCCCCAGGGAGAGGAGGAGGAAGAAGGCGAAGGGAAAGTAGGCGGCGGGCGCGCCGAAGAGAAAGGCCGAGGCATAGAGCAAAAGGCCCAGCACCCCCGGGGCCAGGCGGCTTGCCTCAATGGACCTCTGCATGCATCACCTCCTCAGGGCAGGCCTCCGAGAGGAGGCACCGCTTGATGTAGTGGGCGATGAGCCAGCGCTCCCGCTCGGGGATCCGGCTCTTATAAGGAAGCATGCGGCCAAAGCCGTTGGTGGCGGCGAAGTAGAAGTAGCCCTCGGGCTCTTCCCGCACGGCGGGGTCGTGGTAGGAGCGGGGCTTGGGCACGCCCAAGGGGATGGCCCTCCCGTCCCCTTCCCCCCTCACCCCGTGGCAGATGGCGCAAAAGCTCTGGTAGAGCGCCTTTCCCCGGAGGAGGTCCGCCTCGGTGAAGGCGTAGGGGTTTTCCGCAAAGCCCCCCTCGGGCTTGAGCCCAAGCCGCACCGCCTGGTCCAGGTTCTCCCCCAGGGCGACCCGGTCCTCGGGGAAGGCGAGGGGGAGGGGGCTTTCCCGGAAGGCCTTGACCTTGGGCTGGTCCCACATCCAGCCGCACCCGGAAAGGAGAAGGGCGAGCAAGAGAAGGCTACGCACGCCGCACCTCCTCCACCTCCGCCCCTAAGGCCCGGAGGAGGTCCCGGGTGGCCTCCGGGTCAAACCGGGGATCGGTGGCGTAGACGAAGAGGGCGGGCCGGTCCACGAGGGCCTCCCGGTAGCGGGGGGCGAGGACGGCGGGGTGGGCGGCCAGGGGGAGGCCGTTCAGGTAGAGGAGGTAGAGGAAGATCCCCACGGTGATGGTGAGGATGGTGATCTCAAAGGTGACGGGGATGAAGGCGGGCCAGCCCAAAAGGGGCTTCCCCCCGGCGTTGTGGGGGTAGTCCAGGGTGGTGTAGACCTGGAGGAAGAGGCCGAGGCCCGCCCCCAAGACCCCCAGGAAGAAGGCCATCCAGGGGATGCGCTCGTCGTGGCCGTACACCGCCTCGAGGCCCTCCAACGGGGTCGGGGTGATGGCCTCCAGGTGGCGGTACCCCGCCTTCTTGAGGGCCTTTAAGGCCTCAAGAAGCTTCTCCTGCGCGTCAAAGTAGGCCATGTACCCGTACAGCATGGCGCCTCCCTAGTGCTTCCTAAGCTTGTGGTAGAGGTGCAGCATCTCCGCCACGGCGATGGGGGGGAAGAGGCGGATGAGGACCGCAAGGCCGAAGAGGAAGAAGCCCAGGGTGCCCAGGAAGAGGGTCCAGTCCACCCAGGTGGGGGAGTAGAGGTGGAAGTTTCCGGGGAGGAAGTCGTGGGAGAGGCTGATGACCACGATGACGAAGCGCTCCAGCCACATGCCCACGTTGGCCAAAATGGAGAAGACGAAAAGCCAGGCCACGTTCCTGCGGAACCTGGGGAACCAGAGGGTCTGGAGGAGGACCACGTTGATGAGCATCATGGCCCAGTAGTAGGGGGCGTAGGGCCCGGTCATGCGCCAAAGCTGCTGGGCCCACTCGGCGGGCTCCGCCGAGTACCAGGCGATGAAGATCTCCAAGAGGTAGGTGTAGGCCACCCCGAGGCCGCTGGCCAGGGTCACCTTGCCCATCCAGTCCAGGTGGCGCTCGGTGATGACCCCCTCGAGGCGGTACCACTTCCGCAAAGGGATCAGGAGGGTGAGGGCCATGGCGAAGCCCGAGTAGATGGCCCCGGCGGCGAAGAAAGGAGGGAAGAGGGTGAGGTGCCAGCCCGGCACCACCCCGTAGGCGAAGTCCATGCTCACCACGGAGTGGACGGAGATGACCACGGGGGTGGCGAGGCCCGCCAAGAGGACGTAGGCCGCCCGGTAGCGCCGCCAGTGGAGGGCGCTCCCCGTCCAGCCCAAGGAGAGCCAACCGTAAAGCTTCTTCCGCCATCCCTGGCTCCTCTCCCGGAGGAGGGCCAGGTCGGGAATCAGGCCCAGGTAGAGGAAGAGGGTGGAGATGGTGAGGTAGGTGAAGATGGCAAGGACGTCCCAGGAGAGGGGGCTTTTGTACTGGGGCCAGAGGGCCATGTGGGTGGGGTACGGGAGGACCCAGTAGAAGTGCTGGGCCCGGCCCATGTGGATCAAGGGGTAGGTGGCGGCGCAGAGCACGGCGAAGAGGGTCATGGCCTCGGTGATCCGGTTTAAGGAGTCCCGCCAGTTCTGGCGCATGAGGACGAGGATGGCGCTGATGAGGGTCCCGGCGTGACCGATGCCGATCCACCAGACGAAGTGAACGATGTCGTACCCCCAAGCCACGGGCTGGTTGATCCCCCAGGTGCCGAGACCCTTGGTGAAGGTGACGAAGATGGCGTAGAGCCAGGCCAGGGTCAGGACGAAGCCCACCACCAAAACCACCTTCCAGGGCCTGGGCGGGGGCTTCTCCACGGGCTCCAAGAGCTTCTCCACCAAGGACCTTTCCGTCCACTCCCCCTGGATGAGGTCGTGGTCCGGGTGCCGTTCAGGCATGGCCTCCCTCCTTCCTAAGCCTGGGGTTGGGGTTTTTTAGATGGGCGAGGTAGGTGGTCCGGGGCCAGGTGTTGGCCTCCTCCAAGAGGACGTAGTGCCGCCCCTCCTTCCGGTGAGCCTGGATGGGGTCCTCGGGGTCCAGAAGGTCCCCGAAGTGGATGGCCTGCCCGGGGCAGACCTCCTGGCAGGCGGTGACCACCTCCCCGGTGCGGATCCTCCGCCCCTCCCTCGCGGCCTCGGCCCGGGCGAGCTCTATGCGCTGGACGCAGTAGGTGCACTTCTCCATGACGCCCCGGCTTCTCACCGTCACCTCGGGGTTCATGAGGAGGGCAAGGGGGCTTTCCTTGGCCCGCCTCGGGTCTCCTTGGCCTATGAAGGCCTCGGCGTAGGGGAAGAAGTTGAAGCGCCGGGCCTTGTAGGGGCAGTTGGCGGAGCAGTACTTCGTGCCCACGCAGCGGTTGTAGACCATGAGGTTGAGCCCCTCGGGGGAGTGCTCCGTGGCGGCCACGGGGCAGACCGCCTCGCAGGGGGCCTTCTCGCAGTGCTGGCACATCACGGGCTGGTGGAAGACGCCCTCCTCGGCGAAGTAGCGGTCCAGGCGGATCCAGTGCATCTCCCGGCCCTTCCCTACCTCCTCTTTCCCCACCACGGGGATGTTGTTCTCCACCTGGCAGGCGAGGACGCAAAGCCCGCACCCCACGCAGCGGGCGAGGTCCACGGTCATGGCCCAGGCGTGCTCCCCCTGGGGCCAGGGGGGGTAGAAGGAGACGCGCTTCTCCTCCTTGGGCTGGGCCTTGCGCGCCTCCTCCTCGGTGAGGACCTTCACCGCCTCCACCTCGCCCAAGTAACCGTGGTACTGGGTGGAGACGAGGGGGTAGTCGCGGCCCGTGGGCAGGACCTCCGCGGGGAAGACCGTCCCTTCGGGGTGGAAGAAGTGGGATAGGGGGGCCACAAGGCTTCCCTCGGGGAGGAGGGGGAGGGGCCAGAGGGGGAGGAGGGCCTCCCTTCCGGAAGCCCGCACCCGAAGGAGGGGCCTTCTGGGGTCGGCGCGCCGCTCCCGGGCGCGGATCCCCTCAAGAAGCCCCCAGGCCTCCGCCTCCCTCTCCCCGGCGAGGAGGGCCCCGTCCCAGACCAAGAGGGAGAGGGGCCGGGGAAGCTCCTGGAGGTAGGGGTTTTCCCGGTAGCGGCCGTCAAAAAGGCGCGCGTCCGGGCGGAGGGTGAGCTCCAGGGGGGCCTCCCGCCGCAAGGGGGAAAGGCGGCCCTCTAGGCCGGGGAGGGGCTCCAGGGCCAAAGGCTTTGCCTCCTCCAGGGGCCGGCCCTCGGCCAGGGCCCGCCTCTCCTCGGCGGTGAGGCCGGGAAGCCCCTCCCCCAAAAGCCCCGCCAGCACCTCCTCCAGGCTTTTCCCGCCGTAGAGGGGCTTGAGGAGGGCTTGGGCGGGCCAGAGGCGGCCCCAGGCGTCCCGGGCGGGGCTTGCCGCCTCCAGGGGGTGGGCCAAGGGGAGGCTATGGGGCGCCTCCTTCGGGTAGAGGGAGAGGACCGCGGCGAAGGCCTTGCCCTCTAGGCCCGGCAGGGGGCCTTCCGCCGCCCAGACGAGGCGGGAAGCCGCTTCCGCCTCGAGGAAGGCCCGGGGGGTGGCGGGCTCGGCCTCCAGCGGCGGCACGTAGGCCACGGGGGCCTTAAGCCTCGCGTTCACCGCCATGGCCAGGGCCTGGGCGGCGGGGGTGAGGTGGACCCCAGGGAGGAGGAGCCCTCCCCGCTCAAGGTCCTCCACCAGGACGGGGAGGAAGCCCCCGTAGTCCGAGGCGGGGCTTCCCGGGAGGACCCCGAGGGCCTTCGCCAGGTCCAGGAGGAAGGCCTCCACCCCGCTTGGCTTCAGGGCCAGGCGGTGGTCGGCCATGGCGCCAAGGAGCCCCGCCCCGCTCTCCACGGCGTAGATGCGGTTCATGGGGGGAAGGCGCCTCTGGCTTAGGGCGGCCCACCAGCCGTAGCCCGCCGGGTGCTCGTGGAGGTCCACGTCCAGGAGGAGCACGGTCTCGGCCTTCTCAGGGCTGTAGACGGGCCAGGCCCTCTGCCCGAAGGCGAGTTCCGCCCCCCGGTAGACGTTCTCCAGGCTCCAGGCCTCAAACCGGGCCACCCGGAGGTTGGGGTAGCGGGCCTGGGCCCTCTGGAGGAGGGCCTCGAGCCTAGGCGAGGTGGTGCGGGGGAGGACGAAAAGGGTTTCGCCTTGGGCCAAAGCCCTCCGCCAGGCGGCGTAAAACCCCTCCCAGTCCGGGGCTTTGCCCTTGCGGGCCGGGTCGTAGAGGCTGTAAAGCCCCGCAAGGGGGTAGGGCCCCATGGCCTCCCCTTGGGGGACGAGGAAGAGGGGCCTTCCCTGGTAGGTGCGCACCCGCACGGGCTCGGCGAAGCCCGCGTGGGGCAGGGCGGTGAAGAACTCCCTCCGCCCGCCCTCCACCACCCCCTCGGGCTGGCGCACGTAGGGCACCCCCTTGCGCCGCACCACCGGGGTGCAAGCCGCCAAGGAAAGGAGGCCCAGGGCCAGAAACCCCCTCCGGGTCACGGGACCGAAGGGAAACTCCTCCCGGAAAAGCGCTCGCTCCAACGCCTCCTGGGGTCCTCTGCGCATACTTCCTCCCTAACGGTGGCAGGTGTTGCAGCTCGTGAGCTCCTCGGGGGGCCGGACGTGGTAGAGCTGGAGGAGCTCCCGTCCCAACTCGGGGTCCGGAACGTAGGCCATGTTGAAGACCTGCTCCCGGGGCCTCAGGCGCGGTGCGGGGTTCCGGTGGCAGTCCAGGCAGAACTTCATGGTGAAGGCCTTGGGCTGGTAGACCACGGGCATCTGGTCCACCCGGCCGTGGCACTCGGCGCACCCCACCCCCTTGGCCACGTGAGGGGCGTGGTGGAAGTAGACGAAGTCGGGGAGGTTGACAACCCGGTTCCAGCGGAGGGGCTCCCCTTTCTCCCAGCTCTCCCGCACGAGGGCCAGGTTGGGGCTATCCGGCTTCACGTAGAGGTGGCAGGTCATGCAGGTCTCCGTGGGGGGAAGCCCGGCGTAGGGGGCGTACTCCACGGCGGAATGGCAGTAGCGGCAGGAAAGGCCGAGCCCCCCGGCGTGGAAGGCGTGGCTGAAGGGGACGGGCTGGGGCACGGGCCGCCCTTCCCGCTGCTCCAAGGCCCCCACCGCCACCCCGGAGAAGACCAGGACCAAGGCGAGGAAGACCCCCAACACCGACCCCCAGAAGAGGGTCTTGAGCCAACGGTTTCTCCGTCTCATAGGCCACCCCGGCAAAGAGGTCCACCAGATACCCGCTCCTAGGGCTTGTTCAGGGGTACACTACATCAAGGGCCTCGGGACATTTGTCCCTATACGAAAAGGCCGCCCGGGAAGACCCGAAAGCGGCCTCTTCGCCTTCGCTTTCTGGGGAACGCCCTAGCGCCCCAGGGGCACCATCTGGAAGCGGAGGACCCGGTCCCCGCTCACCTGGAGCGTCTGGACCAGGGTGCGGTAGCCCGGGGCCACCAGGGTGAGCTCGTGCTCGCCGAAGGGAGCCTCGAGGCGGAGGTAGCCCCCCCGGGTGCGGCCCACCTCCTCCCCGTCCAGGAAGACCCGGGCCTCCACGTTGACGTAGACCTCGAGGGTGGCCCTAAGGGGGACGAGCTCCACGGAAAGCCTCAGGGTCTCCTCGGGGCGGACCTCCACCCGGGCGCGGTACTCCGCGTACCCCGGGGCCAGGAGCCGCACCTCGTGGAGGCCCGCCTCCAAAGAGAGGCTCAAGGGCGCCCGCCCCACCAGGCGGCCGTCCACGTAGACCTCCGCCCCCTCGGGCCGGGCCTCGAGGACCAGGGTCCCCTCCCGGGGCAGGGGGACGAGGCGGGCAAAGACCTGGGCGCGCTCCCCTTCCCGGACCCGGACCTCCACCCGGTAGGGGGCGTACCCGGGAAGCCTAAGCTCCACCTGGTACCGTCCCTCGGGGAGGCGCAGGGCGAGGGGGGTCCTCCCCCGGAGCGCCCCGTCCACGTAGACCTCCGCGCCCTGAGGGCTGGAGGAGACGGACAAGACCCCCTCCTTCTTGGGCTCGGGGACAAGGCGGGCGAAGACCCGGACCCGCTCCCCGGGACGGGCGTTCACCGCGGCCCGGTAGGGCGCGTACCCGGGAAGCCTGAGCTCCACCTCGTGCCGTCCAGGGCGCACGGCGAGGCCTAAAGGGGTCCTGCCCTCCCGCCCGCCGTCCACGTAGACCTCGGCCCCCCGGGGGCTGGAGTCCACCTCGAGGGTGGCCTCCGCGGGCGGCGGGGCCTCCCCCCGCCCCACGTAGTAGCGGGCCACGTCCGTCACCCAGTCCCTGGCGGGAACCGGCTTGATGACGATGGAGAGGGCGCGGGCCAAGCCCTCCCAGCCCTGGACCCGCACCTCGCCCCGCTCCACGTCCAGGATCTCCGCCACGGAAAGGGGGCGGCGGCTCGCCACCGCCAGGATCCTGTCCTCCCCCTCGGGGCCAGTGATGGTGTAACGGTAGCGGGCCCCCTCCGGGGGAAAACGCCGGGTCTCCCCCGCCCGGAGGAAGTTGTCCCTCTCGTAGGGGTTGGGCAGGATGGGGTCAATGCGGCCGTCGGCGTTGATGTTGAAGAGGTAGACGTAGGCGTCCTGGTTGACGCGCACGTAGATGTAAATGGACTCGCCGATCCGGTAGACGGCGTTCCCCCGCTTGGCCGGATCCTTGTCCACCCAGACCTGGACCTCGAGGTCCGTGGGCACCGGGTTGACGATGATCCCCTGGGGGTTGATCTCCTGGGCCAACGCGGCCCCAAGCCCCAAGACCGCCAGCAACAGCTTCCGCATAGGCCTCACCTCCACCCCCAGGGTACGCCATCCGTGTGAAAACCCTGAAGGACCCGGCCCAACGTCCCTTAAGGCTCGGCGAAGGCGCCCAGGGAGCGGAAGCGCCGGTAGCGGTCCTCGTAGAGGGCCTCCGGGGAGAGGCCCTTGAGCTCCTCCAGGGCCTTTAGGAGCGCCTCCTTGATGTTCCGGATGGCCCGGTCGGGGTCCTTATGGGCCCCGCCCTCGGGTTCGGGAACGATGGCGTCCACCACCTTGAGCTGGAGGAGGTCCTTCGCCGTGAGCTTCAAGGCCTCGGCGGCCTTGGGGGCCTCCTTGGCGTCCCGCCAGAGGATGGCGGCGCAGGACTCCGGGCTGATCACGGAATACCAGGCGTTCTCCAGGATGAGGACCCGGTTGGCCACGGCGATGGCCAAGGCCCCCCCGCTTCCCCCCTCCCCCAGGATCACCGTCACGGCGGGGACCCGGAGGCGGCTCATCCGCTGAATGCTCTGGGCGATGACCCAGGCCTGGCCCCGCTCTTCGGCGGAGACCCCGGGGTAGGCCCCGGGGGTGTCCACGAAGGTGAGAAAGGGGTAGCCGAAACGGTCCGCCAGGTCCATGAGGCGCATGGCCTTGCGGTACCCCTCGGGGTGGGGCATGCCGAAGTTGCGCTGGAGGTTCTCTTTGGTGTCCCGGCCCTTCTGGTGCCCCACCACCACCACCTTCTCCCCCTCCAGGTAGGCGAGCCCCCCCACGATGGCGGGGTCGTCGGCGAAGGCCCGGTCCCCGTGGAGCTCTATGAAGTCCTGGAAGGCCTTCTCCAGGACGTCCAGGGTGGTGGGCCTCCCGGGGGCCCGGGCCAGCTGGACCCGCTGCCAGGGGGTGAGGTTCTCGTAGGTCTCCTTCCTGAGCCGGGCCAGGCGCTCCTCCAGGAGGCGGATTTCGGCCTCCAGGTCCACCCCCGTGGCCTTGGCCGTCTCCTTGAGCTCGGCGATGCGCCGTTCCAGCTCCAGAATGGGCTTTTCAAACTCCAGGGGCATAGGCTACTCCCGGGTGCAGGTGGCGGAGGACCCGCACGAGCTCCTCCTTCAGGCGGCGCCGGTCCGTGACCCGGTCCACCATGCCGTGCTTCAGGAGGAACTCGGAGCGCTGGAAGCCCTCGGGAAGCTCCTGGCGGATGGTCTGGCGGATGACCCGGGGCCCGGCGAAGCCGATCAGGGCCCCGGGCTCGGCGAGGATCACGTCGGCCAAGGCGGCGAAGCTCGCCGTCACCCCTCCCGTGGTGGGGTCGGTGAGGACGGAGACGTAGGGCAGGCGCCGGGCCCAGACCCGGTCCAGGCTCATCACCGTCTTGGCCATCTGCATCAGGGAGAGGGCGGCCTCCTGCATCCTCGCCCCCCCCGAGGCGGCCACGATAACGAGGGCCCTCCCCTCCTCCGCCGCCCTCTCCGCCCCGCGGGCGATCTCCTCCCCCACCACGCTCCCCATGGAGCCCCCGGCGAAGGCGTAGTCCATGACGAGGAGGACCGCGGGCACCCCCCCGATCTGGCAGGTGCCCCCCAGGATGGCGTCGGGCCTACCCGTCTCCGCCTGGTAGGCCTTGAGGCGCTCCACGTAGGGCTTGGTGTCCACGAAGCCCAAGGGGTCCAAGGGCCGAAGCCTCGTGATCTCCTGGAAGGTTCCCGGGTCGGCCAGCATGGCCACCCGCTCCTGGGCGGGGAGGCGGTGGTGGTGGCCGCACTTGGGGCAGACGTGGAGGTTTTCCTGGAACTCTTTCTTGTAAATCTGGGCCCCGCAGGCCTCGCACTTGGTCCAAAGCTCGGGGACGTCCCGGTTGCCCCCGCTCGGGCGCTTTCTGCGGAAGAGCCTTTCCAGGGCCATCAGGCCTCCTTGGGGGCCTCGAGGGCCTTGTGCTCCCCGGCCACGCTCTGTCCCACGAAGACCGCCCCCGCCTCCACCTCGAGGGCCTGGGCCTTGAGCTGGCCGGTGAAGCGGGCCGTCTTGGAGAGGACCACCTTCTCGGCGGTGAGCTCCGCCTTGACCTCGCCGTGGATGAGCACGGACCTGGCCTCCACCCTCTCCCCTTCCACCCGGCCCGTGGGGCCGACCTCCAGCTCCCCCTCCACCAGGACGGAGCCCCGCACCAGGCCGTCAACGCGCACCTGGCCCTTGGCCCTCATGTCGCCCAGGACCTCGGTGTCGGGGCCGAGGTAGGTGAGGGTGCGCTCCTTTCTTCCCAGCATCCGCCCCATTCTACCGGGTGTACCAGGTGGGGTCCAGGTAGGCCCTGGGGTCCACCGGCGTCCCGTAGCGGTAGACGCCGTAGTGGAGGTGGGGCCCCGTGGACCGGCCCGTGGAGCCCACAAAGCCCAATAGCTCGCCCCGGGCCACCCGCTGGCCCGGGCGGACAGCCAGGCGGGAGAGGTGGCCGTAGAGGGTCCGGTAGCCCCGGGCGTGGTCCACCACCACGGCGAGGCCGTAGACCCCCATCCACCCCGCCTGGACCACCACCCCGCTCCCCGTGGCGTAGACGGGGGCCCCGTAGGGGGCGGAAAAGTCCAGGCCGTCGTGGAACTCCACGCCGGGGCCGAAGGGGTTTTTGCGGCGGCCGAAGTAGGAGGTGACCCCCCCGTGCCCCCGGAGGGGAAGGCCGGCGGGGAGGCTTTGCTCCACCTCCAGGGTCCGCTCCAAGGCGGGGGTGAGCTCGGCGAGCTGGTTCTTCAGGTCCAAAACCTCCACCTGCACCGCCCTCCACCCCTCCATGGCCCCGCCCCCTTGCCCGCCCTCCTGGTAGCGGACGGGAAGGGCGTTCACGGGGGAAAGCCCGGCGCGGCGGCGGAGCTCGTTGATGGCCTCCTTGAGGGCCTCGAGCTCCTTCTTGGTGCGCTCCGCCTCCTGGGAGAGGGCCCCGTTTTTGGCCTTCTCCGCTTCCAGGGCCAGGGAAAGCCGCCTCGCCTCTTGGGAGAGGGCGTGGAGCCTGGCCTCGAGGGCCCGCACCTCCCGGGCCCGGTGCCAGAGGTAGAGGTTCACCCCCGTCCAGAGGGCGAGGAAGACCAGGAAGAGGCCCACGGCCCAGCCGGGAAAGGTGAGGGCCCGGCTCCCCCCGCCGCTTCGGGCGAGGAGGAGGGTGTACCGGACAGGCCGCCTTTTCATCCCCGGAAGTATACCACCCCCCGGGGGCCCAAGCGCACGCGCCCGGGGTCGGCGCGGGACGGCCCCGGTCTGGGCCCGGGGACCCGCTTTCTGGGTTCACCCCCTGGTTGCGCCACCGGGTGGGGTACCTAGATGGCCTCCAAGACCAAGGGGGCGGGGTGCGCTTCCTCCCCTAGGGCGTAGGCCTCGCGCAGGTACCCAAGGGCCTCCTCCAGGCCCCGCCTCCGGTGGTAGACCAGGGCCAAGGCCTCCCCCCGCTCCACCCGGTCCCCGGGCTTCTGGAGCAGGTAGACCCCCACCCCGTGGTCAATGGGCTCCCCCTTCCGCTTCCGCCCCCCGCCCAGGGCGAGGACGGCGAGGCCCACCTTGTAGGCGTCCACCTCCCGCACCACGCCCTCCCGCTCGGCAAGGAGGGGGTGCTCCTCGGCGAGGGGCAAAAGGGAGAAGTCCTCCACCGCCCGGGGGTCCCCCCCCTGGGCCTCGAGGAAGGCCCGGAACTTCTCCAAGGCCGCCCCGCTCTCCAGGGCCTTCCGGGCGAGGGCGGGGTCCAGCCCCTCAAGCTTTAAGGCCTCCTCCGCCAGGGCCAGGGCCACCTCCAGAAGGTCCCCGGGGCCCTCCCCCTTGAGGGCCCCTATCGCCTCCCGCACCTCTATGGCGTTGCCCACCGCCCGCCCCAGGGGGGCCTCCATGGAGGTGAGGAGGGCCCTCACCCGCCTTCCCGCCCCCTGGCCGATGGCCACCATGGTCTTGGCCAAAAGCCGGGCCTCCTCCAGGGTCTTCATGAAGGCCCCCCGGCCCACCTTCACGTCCAAGACGATGCTCCGCGCCCCGGCGGCGAGCTTCTTGCTCATGATGGAGCTCGCGATCAAGGGCACGCTCTCCACCGTGGCGGTCACGTCGCGGAGGGCGTAGAGCTTCCCATCCAGGGGGGCGAGGTCCGGGCTTTGGGCGGCGATGACGAGGCCCACCCTCCGCGCCCTCTCCAAAAACTCCGCCTCCGTCATCTCCCCTCGCCAGCCCGGCACCGACTCCAGCTTGTCTATGGTTCCCCCGGTGTGGGCCAGGCCCCGGCCCGACATCTTGGCGAAGGTGCACCCGCTTGCGGCGAGGATCGGCCCCACCACCAGGCTCACCTTGTCCCCAACGCCCCCCGAGGAGTGCTTGTCCACGGGGTGGGGAAGGCCGGAGAGGTCCAGGACCTTCCCCGAGCGGGCCATGGTCTCGGTGAGCCAGAGGGTCTCCTCGGGGTCCAGCCCCCGCAGAAAGGCCGCCATGAGCCAGGCGGCCACCTGGTAGTCCGGCACCTCGTCCCGCAGGTAGCCGAGGAGGAAGGCCTCGAGGTCCTCCCGGCGGTGCTTTTTCCCTTCCCGCTTTTCCCGGATGAAGGCCACGGGGTTCATGGGCCCATGCTACGCTAAGGCCATGGCCACCCGGTACCGGTTCGGCCTGGAGGAGTACGAAAGGCTCTTCCGGGGGGTACGGGACGTGGAGCTTTTGGCAGGGGAGGTCTACCGGATGCGCCCCATCGGTCCCAAGCACGCCTGGAGCGTGGCCCGGCTTAACCGCCTCTTCACGGAAGCCCTGGGGGATCGGGCCGTGGTCTGGCCGCAAAACCCCATCCGCATCCCCCCCCACTCCGAACCCCAGCCCGACCTGGCCCTCCTCCGGCCCAAAAGCTATGGGGAGGGGCTTCCCACCCCCGAGGACGTGCTCCTCCTGGTGGAGGTGGCCGAAACGAGCCTGGAGCACGACCAGGGTCTTAAGCTTTCCCTCTACGCCCAGGCGGGCATCCCCGAGGTGTGGGTCCTGGACCTCAAGGAAAACCGCCTCCACGTCTACCGCACCCCCAAGGCCGGGGTCTACACGGAGCACCGCATTCTCCTCCCCGGGGAGGAGGCGGAGCCTTTGGCCTTTCCCGGGGTGCGGATCCCCTGGAGCTAAGCGGCCGCACGCGGGTTTCGCAACAGGGGATGCCCTAAGGCCTGGGAACCCCCTTTCGGGGTGCTTAAGCCCGCCCCACGGAGCCGAAAAGCTCCATGCGGCTTTTCACCACCTCCTTCACCGCCTCCCGGGCGGGGCCCAGGTACTTCCTGGGGTCAAACTCCTTGGGGTTTTTCCCCAGGGTCTCCCGGACAAGAGCGGTGAAGGCGAGGCGCAGGTCGGTGTCGGTGTTGATCTTGGCAATGCCCAAGGAGATGGCCTTCTTGATGTCCTCGGGGTGGATGCCCGAGGCCTCCCCGATCTCGCCCCCTGCGGCCCGGAAGCGCTCCACGAGCTCTTGGGGCACGGCGCTTGCCCCGTGGAGGACGAGGGGAGCAGGGACGAGCTCGGCGATGCGGGCGAGCCGGGGGTGGTCAATGAAGGGCCTCCCCTTCCCCTTGTAGGCTCCGTGGCTCGTGCCGATGGCCACCGCCAGGTAGTCGGCCCCCGTGCGCTCCATGAAGATCCGGGCCTCCTCGGGGTTGGTGAGGAGGGCGTCCTTCTCGTCCACGGCCACGTGCTCCTCAATCCCCGCAAGCCGCCCGAGCTCCGCCTCCACCGTGACCCCCACGGCGTGGGCCGCCTCCACCACCCGCTTGGTCTCCCGGACGTTCGTCTCAAAGTCCTCGTGGGACTTGTCAATCATGACGCTGGTGAAGCCCTCCCTGAGGGCCTTGAGGACGCTCTCGTAGCTGGAGCCGTGGTCCAGGTGCACGGCCACGGGCACCCGGGCCTCCTGGGCCAGGGCCACCACCATGCGGGTGAGGGCCCGGCCCCCGTACTTCATCGCCCCCTCGGAGAGGGCGAGGATCACGGGGCTTTTCATTTCCTCGGCGGCCTCGAGGATGGCCTGGGTGAACTCCATGTTGTTGGTGTTGAAGGCCCCGACCCCGTAGCCTTCCGCCCGCGCCTTGCGCAAGATCTCTAGACCCGTTACCAGCATAAACGCCTCCCGCCCGATTATACCCCCTCTGGAAGCGTGGAACGGCCCCACCCCCTGGGGGCCCGGAAAAGGGTTCCCACGGGGCTTCTTTTGGGCCAGGCGGGCAAGGGAAAGGGCGTCAGTAGGTCTGCCCCGTGGCCTTGGTGAGGAGGAGCCGGAACTCGTGGGGGCTGGTGGCGGCGGAGAGGGCGTCCTCCAGGGAGATGAGCCCCTCGGTGTAGAGCTCCACCAGGTGCTGGTCAAAGGTGCGCATCCCGTAGAGGGACCCCTCCATCATGGCCTCCTTGATCTGGGGCGTCTTCTCCTCGTCCTTGAGAAGCTCCCGCACGTAGGGGGTGGCGATGAGGATCTCCAAGGCGAGGACCCGGCCCTGGCCGTCGGCCTTGGGGAGGAGGCGCTGGGAGAGGATGCCGAGGAGGGACTCGGCGAGGAGAATCCGCACCTGGCGGTGCTCGTGCAGGGGAAAGAAGTCAATGATCCGGTTGATGGTCCGCCAGGCGTCCAGGGTGTGGAGGGTGGAGAGGACCAGGTGGCCCGTCTGCGCCGCCATGAGGGCGGTCTCCACCGTCTCCCGGTCCCGCATCTCCCCCACCATGATCACATCGGGGTCCTGGCGGAGGGCGTACTTGAGGCCGGTGTAGAAGCTGTCCGTGTCCAGCCCCACCTCCCGCTGGACCACGAGGCTCTTCTTGTGCTTGTGCAGGAACTCAATGGGGTCCTCAATGGTGATGATGTTCTTGGCGTAGTGGAGGTTGATGTGGTCAATGAGGGCCGCCAGGGTGGTGCTCTTGCCGCTCCCCGTGGGCCCCGTGACCAGAATGAGGCCCCGCTCCTTGGCGGCGAGGCTTTCCATCACCTCCCGGGGGAGGCCCAGGGCCTCAAAGCTCGGGATCACCTCGGAGACCACCCGCATCACCAGGCCCAAGCTCCCCCGTTGCCTCAGGAGGTTGCAGCGGAAGCGGGCCACCCCGGGGATGGTGTAGGCGAAGTCCATCTCCTTGCGGTACTCCAGCTCCTCCAGCTGTTCCGGGGTGAGGAGGGCCCGGGCGATGGCCTCCACCTCCTTGGGGGTCAAGGGGCGGTTGCCGAAGGGGCGGAGCCTGCCGTCTATCCGGACGGTGGGCGGGGCCCCGGCCTGCAGGTGGATGTCCGAGGCCCGGGCCTGGACCATGGCCTTCAGCATCTCCACGAGGCTCTGCTTGCCCTGGCCTTGGGCCTCGCTCATGGGTAGACCTCCAGGTTGTCAATAAGCCGCGCCTCGGGGAACCTCCCGGCCACGATCCCCCTGGCCCCCGCGACCCAGTCGGAGAGGGGCAGGAGGGTCTCCGGGTGGACGATGGCGAGGTAGTCCTTGCGGAACTCGGGCACCGCCCGCAAAACCTCCTCCCCCGCCCGGAGCGCCTCGGCCACGCTTCCCCCCTGCCCCGCCACCTCCCGCATGGCCAGGAGGGCCCGGTAGAGCACGGGGGCCTTCTTGCGGGTCTCGGGGGAGAGGTAGACGTTGCGGCTGGAAAGGGCAAGGCCGTCCTCCTCCCGCACCGTGGGCACCCCCACCACCTCCACGGGGAAGCCCAGGTCCCGGACCATCCGCCGCACCACGAGGAGCTGCTGGTAGTCCTTCTCCCCGAAGTAGGCCCTCTGGGGCTGGACCAAAAGGAAAAGCCGCGCCACCACCGTGGCCACCCCCTGGAAGTGGCCGGGGCGCACCGCCCCCTCCCAAAGGGCGGTGAGGGGACCCTCCACCTGGACCCGGGTGGCGAAACCCTCGGGGTACATCTCCTCCACGCCGGGGGCGAAGAGGAGGTCCACCCCCGCCTCCTGCAAAAGGGCCCGGTCCCGCTCCAGGTCCCGGGGGTAGCGGTGGTAGTCCTCCCCGGGGCCGAACTGGAGGGGGTTGACGAAGACGGAGACCACCACGAAGGGGTTCTCCCGCCGGGCCCGTTCCACCAGGGCGAGGTGCCCCCGGTGGAGGTAGCCCATGGTGGGGACGAAGCCCACGCCCTCCCGGGGCAGGGCCGCCCGCAGCTCGGCCACGGTGCTCACGGTTCTCACGGTCCCCAGTATACTTTCCCCGTGGGCAAGAAGAAGCGGCAGGAGAAGCTAAAGAAGAAGGCCCTGAAGGAGTGGGAGGCCCGCAGGCCCAAGACCTTCCGGCAGTTCCTCCCCTACCTTCCCGGGATCTTCCTCCGGACCACCCTGGTCATGACGGCGGCCGTGACGGTGATCGTGGTCCTCGGGGCCCTGGGCCTCCCTTGGGCCGCCCACTTCTGGTTCCAGTTCGCCGTCTACTTGGCCTTCTACCTGGTCTTCCAGCGGTTCATCATGGGGCCTCTGGCCCCGCCCAAGGTCTGACCCTACCCCCACGCGGGCTTGCGCCCGCGTGGGACGGTTCCCAGGGGGCCGGGGTACTTAAAGCCGCTCGGCGTCGGCCCAGAAGCCCTCGAGGTCGTAGTACTCCCGGGCCTCGGGGGTCATGAGGTGGACCACCACCTCCCCGTAGTCCAGGACCACCCAACGGGGGCTCTGGCCCGCGGTGGGCCGGGGGCGGAGGTCCTCCTCCTCCAGCTTTTCCAGGAGGTGCCGCTCCAGGGCCTGCAAGTGGGGGGTGCTGGTGGCGCTGGCGACCACGAAGTAGTCCAGGGTCTCCGAGACCCGGCGCAGGTCCAGGGCCACCACGTTTTCCGCCTTCTTTTCCGCGAGGAGCTCCTTGATCCGCTCGATCAGCGCTACCGCCTCCTTGGCCTTGACCATCTGCCCTTAGTGTAGCAGGTCCGGCCCGAGCTCCACCACCACCTCGGCCAAGGGCCGGTGGGGGGCGATGACGGGAAGGTGGAACAGGCCCGCGTAGTAGCGGCCCGCCGCCGGGTCGGTGGCGTAAACGGCGCTCCGGGCCACCTCGGCCTCCTCCGTCCGCACCTCCACCCCCTCCCGCTCCAAGAAGGCCCGGCCCCAGGCGATGAGCCCAGCGTCCCCCCGCAGGCGCACCGGGAGGCCGGGGGGCGGGGCGAGGGGCGGCCCCCCGAAAAGGGCAGCAAGAAGCTCCCCCCTGTGCGCCTCGTCCACGTAGAGGTAGGTGCCCGCCCCCTCCCGGGTGGGCAGGGTGGCCAGGGCCACCTGTAAACCTCGGGCGTAGGGGAGGTAGCCCAGAACCTCCTCCAGGCTGAGGTCGGTGTCCAGCTCGCGCCACACCTCCCGCAGGGCGGCCGCCAGGGCGGGCCAGACCCGGGGGTCCTGGGCCTTTTGGGCCACCTGGGTGGCCACCGCCTTGATGCGGTCCAGGCGGGCATAGTCCCCGAGGGCGTCGTGGCGGAAGCGCATGTACTTCACCGCCTCCTCCCCGGAAAGGTGGAGCCTGCCGGCGGGGAAGTCAATGTAGAGGTTCGCCGCCCGGTCCACGTAGCGCATGGGGCGGTCCAGGTACACCTCCACCCCCCCCACGGCGTCCACCACACGGGCCACCCCCTCCAGGGTGAAGATGAGGTGCCGCTCCGCCACGAGGCCCGTGGCCTCCTCCACCGCCCGCTTCAAGAGCTCAGGGCCTCCCCGGCCGTAGGCGGCGTTAATCTTCCCGCCCACAAGGGGGCTGTAGAGGTCCCGGGGAACGGCCACGCCCACGGCCTCCCCCCCGCGGACGCGGACGTAGAAGATGGTGTCCGTCCGGCTTCCCGGGCCGCAAGGGGTGCGGGGGGCGCAGTAGTCAATGTCCCGGGCGGCCACCACCACCCCCATCTCCGGCACCGGGCCCGTCCGCTTGGGGGCGGAGGTCGGGGCGGTGGCGGGCCTCGGCCAGGAGAGGACCCCCCCAAGGGCGAAAAGGGCCAAGGCGAGGAGGAGGAAGGAGAGGCGAGGGCGCATCAGAGGCTGTGGTAGACCTCCAGGGTTCTGGGGTGGATGGGGATCTTCTTGGCCTTGAGGTAGTGGACCTTGTTCCGCACCGCCAGGCGGTACGCCTCCTTAAGCCGGCCCGCCAGGGCGAGCTCCCGGATCTCCTCGTTCACCCCCCGGCCGGGCTCGGAGACGTCCGCCACGTAGAGGGCCATGCCGATCCCGTTTTCGGGGTCCACGCCGTAGACGTGGCCCTCGATGGCCTCGAGGATCTCCTCGTCCCGCACCCCCCAGGAGGCGGCCAAGGCCCGGGCCGCCCGCCCGTGGAGGGCGAGGGGGTGGGCCTCCTCCACCTCGTTCTCCGGGGGGGCGAGGCGCCTCAGCTCCTCCTCCGGGAGGTCGCGGGCGGCGTCGTGGAGCAGGCCCGCCAGGTAAGCCCGTTCGGGGTCCAGCCCGTTGTTGCGGGCGATCTCCCGGGCGAGCTCCGCCACCCGGCGGATGTGCTCCATGCGCTCGGGACGGACGAGGCTTTGGACCTTGGCCTCCAGATCAGCGATAGAGACCGTGCTTTTCAATGTACACCTCCACCGCGCGCGGAACCCAGTAGCGCACGCTCCTTCCCTCCTTTAGCCGGCGGCGGATCTCGGTGCTGGAGATGCCCACCTCGGGCACGAAGAGGGGCACCACCGGGAGGGGCGCCTCCTTCAAAGGGTAGCCGGGCCGGGCCACGGCCACCAGGGTGGCGTACTCGGGAAGCCGCTCTCCTTCTTTCCAGGCAAGGACGTCCCGGTAGGCGTCGGCCCCGGTGATGAAGAAAAGCTCGTCCTCAGGGAAAAGGCGCCGCGCCTCGCGCAGGGTGTCCACCGTGTAGCTCGGGCCCGGGCGGTCCAGTTCCAGCCGGGAAACCGTAAACCGCGGGTCCTCCGCCACGGCCAGGAGGGTCATCTCGTAGCGGGCCTCGGCGGGGGCCACGGGGACCTTGTGGGGCGGTCGGGCCGCCACCACGAAGAGCACCCGGTCCAGGCCCAAAACCTCCTGGGCCTGGCTCGCCGCCAGGAGGTGGCCCAGGTGAATGGGGTCAAAACTCCCCCCGAAAAGCCCGATCCGCACTCAGACCTCCGGGATGTACTCAAACTCCAGCCCGCCGATGCGCACCAGGTCCCCCGCCCGCACGCCCTTGGCCCGGAGGGCGGCCTCCACCCCGTGGCGCCGGAAGACCTCCTGCAGGTACCCGGCCGCCTCCATCAAATCCCCCTTGATCCGGGCGAGGTACCGTTCCACCTCGGGGGCCCGGACCTCGTAGACACCCTCGGCCACGGGTACCACCTCCACCCCGGCCTGGACCTCCTTCCGGGGCACGGGCTTGGGCATCTCCGGCGGGGGGGTGGAGCGGACCAGGGCGTGGAGCGCCTCTTTAAGGGCAGGAAGCCCCGCTCCCGTGAGGGCGCTCACGGGAAGCACGGCGAGCCCCTCCCGGGCCAGGGCGTCCGCCAGGGCCTTCACCACCTCCTCCTCGAGGAGGTCCACCTTGTTGAGGGCCACAAGGCTCGGCCGGCGCAGGAGGGTGGGGTCGTAGGCCCCCACCTCCTTCCTGAGGGTCTTTAGGGTCTTGAGGGGTTCGTCTGCGGCGTCCAGCACGTAGAGCAGGACCCGGGTGCGGGCAATGTGGCGCAGGAACTCGAGGCCCAAACCCTTCCCTTCGCTTGCCCCCTCAATGATCCCGGGAATGTCCGCCAGGGTGAAGCGCTCCTCGTCGGAAACCTCCACCACCCCAAGGTTGGGGCTCAAGGTGGTGAACGGGTAGGGGGCGATCTTCGGGTGGGCCCGCGTCATGGCGGCGAGGAGGCTGGACTTCCCCGCATTGGGGTAGCCCACCAGGCCGACGTCGGCGATGAGCATGAGCTCCAGCCGGAGCCTGCGCTTCTCCCCCTCCTCCCCCGCCTCGGCGAAGCGGGGGGCCTGGCGGGTAGGGCTGACGAAGTGCATGTTGCCCCGGCCGCCCGCGCCGCCCCGGGCCACCAGGACCGTCTGCCCCTCCTCGGTGAGGTCGGCGAGGAGTTCCCCGGTGTCCGCGTCAAAGACCCGGGTCCCCCGGGGGACCTCAATGATAAGGTCCTCCCCCCCGCGGCCGTGCTGCTGGCTTCCCCTGCCGTGTTCCCCGTCCTCCGCCTTGTAGGTGCGTTTGGAGAGGCGGGAAAGGGAGTCCACGCTCCCCCGGGCCCGGAGGTAGACGGACCCTCCCCGGCCCCCGTCCCCCCCGTCGGGCCCCCCTTTGGGAACAAACTTCTCCCGGCGGAAGGAAACGGCGCCGTCGCCACCCCTACCGGCGGCGACGGTGATCACCAGGACGTCTTGGAACATTACGCCCGCTTAGGCCAAGGGGCGCACGTGAACGTACCGGCCGAGACGGCCCCGGTCCTGGAACTCCACCACCCCGTCCACCAGGGCGAAGAGGGTGAAGTCCCGGCCCATGCCCACGTTCTTGCCGGGCTTGAACCTGGTGCCCCGCTGGCGCACCAGGATGTTGCCCGCCCGGACCACCTGGCCCTCGTACCGCTTGACCCCAAGACGCTTGGCCTGGGAGTCGCGGCCGTTCTTCGTGGAACCTAGACCCTTTTTATGCGCCATGCCTCACCCCCGGATCTCCTTGATGAGGAGCTCGGTGTAGGGCTGGCGGTGGCCCTTCTTCCTGCGGTACTGGACCTTGGCCTTGAACTTGGAGACGAGGATCTTCTTGCCCCGGCCGTGGCCCAGCACCTCGGCCACCACGCTGGCCCCCTCCACCACCGGGGTGCCCACCACGGTCTTCTCCCCGCCCAGGAGGAGGACGGGAAGCTCCACGGTGGCCCCGGGCTCCGCGTCCAGCTTCTCCACCCGAAGCTTAAGGCCGGGCTCTACCCGGTACTGTTTGCCGCCAGTCTTCACGATCGCGAACATGCCACACCTCTGCCGGGCCCCCGGGCCCTACCGGTCTTCCACTATAGACCAGCGGGGGCGTAACCGCAAGCTAAAACCCCCCTTGCGGGGGGTGTTTTGGTGGAGCCGAGGGGATTCGAACCCCTGACCTCCTCAATGCCATTGAGGCGCGCTCCCAACTGCGCCACGGCCCCAGGCAACGCCCATGGTACCGGGGAGGGCCCGCTTTGTCAACGGGGCCAGAGGCCGATGACCAAGGCCAGGGCCGCGAAGACCACCCCCAGGATCACCGTGAGGCGGTAGAGCCCTCCCGTCACGCCCCGGGCGGAGAAAAGATCGGCCGAGCCCCCCATAAGGTCCCCGGCTCCCTGCTTGGGCTCCTGCACCAGCACGAGGTAGACCAATAGCCCGGCCACGCCCAGGTAAAAGAGGATGACCAAGGTGTAGAGCAGGTCCATGCCCCCCACTCTACCAGAGGGGGACCGGTTGCGGGAAGTGGCCCCTTGGTTTACACTCTCTAGGGGCGGGCCGGTGTAGCTCAGCGGTAGAGCAACCGCCTCGTAAGCGGTAGGCCGCCGGTTCAAATCCGGCCACCGGCTCCAGCCGAGGCCCCGGGCATGCCCGGGGCTTTCTCCTTGCCCTCAGGCGCAAGCCTTGACGCATAACGCATACGAGGTTAGCTTAAGGGTAAGCCCGGGCCGGTTGGCCCGGACGTTGTTTTTAGAGGAGGGCCCCATGTTCTTTGAGAAGATCGCCCCCTACACCTACCGCATCCCCCGGCAGGGGAAGATGCGGGTGGACGCCGTTTTCTTCGCCTCAAAGGAGATCCTAAAGGACCTCGAGGCGGAAAACTACGCCTCCTTGCAGCAGCTCATGAACGTGGCCACCCTCCCGGGCATCGTGGAGCCCGCCCTGGCCATGCCCGACATCCACTGGGGCTACGGCTTCCCCATCGGGGGAGTGGCGGCCTTTGACCCGGAGGAGGGCGGGGTGGTGAGCCCGGGCGGCGTAGGGTTTGACATCAACTGCCTGCCTCCGGGAACCCGGATCCTCTTCCGCGACGGGTACACCCGCCCCATAGAGGAGCTGGCGGAGGAAAGAGCCCCCAACCTGGTGGTGTGGCGGCTTGGGGAGCGCCCGGAAGCGGCCCAGGCGGCGCTTCTCCTTTCACGGGAAGCGGAGGAACTCCTTAGGCTCCGCACAGAGGGCGGGTTTGTCCTGGAGGCGACCCCGGACCACCCCCTCTATACCCCTGAGGGGATGCGGCCTGCGGGCACCCTGGGGCCGGGGGACCGGGTGGCGGTCCACCCCTTCCGGGGCCTTCCCTACGAGCCCCCTCCACCCCTATCCCTCCTCGAGGAGGAGGAAGCGGAGGCCTGGGCCCGAACCCTCGGCTTTCCCCAGGCGCCCCGGGAGCTCCGGGCGCGGGGCCTTCTCCCCCTTCGGGCGGACCATCCCCACCTTCCGGCCATCCTCCGCCTCCTGGGCTACGCCCTGGGGGACGGCACCCTCTACCGCTCCGGGGGGCGGGCCTACCTGGTCCTCTACGGGGAGGAGGAGGGGTTGCGGGAGGCCAAAGCCGACCTGGAACGTCTGGGGTTCCGGGCAGGGGGACCCTACTTGCGCCGCCGCAACCACACCTTCCGGGGGCGAACCTTTGACGCGGTGGAGGCGGGTCTGAAGGTGTCCTCTCGTGCCCTCTTCCTCCTCTTCCGTGCCCTCGGCCTCCCCGAGGGGGCCAAGGCCAAGCAGGGCTTCAGACTGCCCGCTTGGCTCTTTGCCCTTCCCCCCTGGCTTAAGGCGAACTTCCTCGCAGGCCTTTTCGGGGCAGAGCTTTCCGCGCCCAAGGCCGTAAGCGGCCACGGGTACAACCTGATCCCTCCGGTGCTTTCCCAGTCCAAGCGCCGAAGTTTCCTGGAGGAAGGGCGGGCCTTCATGGAGGACCTGGCCCGCCTGGTGGCCTCCTTGGGCCTCGAGGTCCAGGACCTTCGCGAGGAAGCCGACTGGGAGGAACCCGAGGACCCTTCTCACCGCTTCAAGCTCATCCTTCGCTCCACCCCGGAGAACCTCGCCCGGCTCTACGAGGAGGTGGGCTACGCCTACGCTCCTAAGAAGGCGCGCCTCGCCCTTCTCGCCGCCCTTTACCTCCGCCTGAAACAGGCCCACCTGGCTCGGAGGGAGGCTATGGCCGCGGAGGTTTTGGCCCTGCGGGAGGCCGGCGAGAAGGTGGCGGCCATCGCCCACCGGCTTGGGGTCTCCCGCCGCTTCGCGGAGCGGACGCTTTATGAGAAGCGGGGCGCTTTCCGGCCCCAGGGCTTTTCCACCTTCCCCGAGTTCGTGGCCGCCAACCCGGGGATGCTCTTTGACCGGGTGGTGGCCGTGGAGCGGGTGCCCTATGGGGGCAGGGTTTACGACCTTTCCATGGCCCACCCGGACCACAACTTCGTGGCCGAGGGGTTCGTGGTCTCCAACTGCGGGGTCCGCCTCCTCGCCTCCCACCTCACCCTAGAAGACCTCCTCCCTCGCCAGAAGGAGCTCGCCGACACCCTCTACCGCCTCGTCCCCTCGGGGGTGGGAAGCGAAAGGAGGGACGTGCGCTTTAGCAAGCGGGAGCTCAAGGAGATCCTCAAGGAGGGGGCGGGCTGGCTCGTGAAGCGGGGGTACGGCTACCCCGAGGACGTGCGCTTCATTGAGTCCCAAGGCCGTCTTCCCTGGGCCAACCCCGACAGGGTGTCGGAAAGGGCCTTTGAGCGGGGGGCGCCCCAGATCGGCACCTTAGGAAGCGGGAACCACTTCCTCGAGGTGCAGTACGTGGACGAGGTCTACGACGAGGAGGCGGCCCTAGCCTTCGGCCTCTTCAAGGGACAGGTCACCGTCCTCATCCACACGGGAAGCCGGGGCCTCGGCCACCAGGTCTGCCAGGACTACGTGGAGCGCTTCCTCAAAGCCGCCCCCCGGTACGGCATTGAGCTCGTGGACAAGCAGCTTGCCGCCGCACCCATAAAGAGCCCCGAGGGCCAGGACTACCTCCAGGCCATGGCCGCCGCCGCCAACTTCGCCTTCGCCAACCGCCAGCTCATCGCCCACTTCGTGCGGGAGGCCTTTGAGAAGGTGGGCTTTACCCCCAGGGACCACGGGCTCAGGGTCCTCTACGACCTCGCCCACAACAACGCCAAGTTTGAAGAGCACAGGGGCAGGCGGGTCCTCGTCCACCGCAAGGGGGCCACGCGGGCCTTCGGCCCCGGCCACCCGGAGGTCCCCGAGGAGTACCGCCGGGTGGGGCAGCCGGTCCTGGTGCCCGGGGACATGGGCCGCTACTCCTACGTCCTCGCGGGGACGGAGAAGGCCATGGCGGTCTCCTTCGGGAGCAGCTGCCACGGGGCCGGGCGCAAGATGAGCCGCCACCAGGCCAAAAAGGTGGCCCGGGAGCGGAACCTGGTGAAGGAGCTCGCGGAAAGGGGCATCCTGGTGCGGGCCGCCACCCGGGCCACGGTGGACGAGGAGATGCCCGAGGCCTACAAGGACGTCTCCTTGGTGGTGGAGGCGGTGGAGGGGGCGGGGATCGGGAAAAAGGTGGCCCGCCTCAGGCCCCTCATCGTGGTCAAGGGGTAATACCACCCCATGCTGGCTTGCGCCAGCATGGGGGCCCCGGCAAAGGGCTTCCTCGGGCTGGCTGGGCCAAGGAAGCTCGGGAAAAGGGTATAAGGCTCCATCCGCTTCTCAGAAAGATTTGGTTTCCTAGGAGGATGAGGCGGTTCGCCCTCCTCCTCTTTTTTGGCCTCGCCCTGGGCCAGACCCTCCTTCCCGTGGAAAAGCTGGGGCTCACCTTCCGGGAGGAAGGGGGGGCCTGGGTGTACCAGGGGGGCGGGCGGCGCTTCGTGTACGTGCCGGGGGTGGGCTGGGCCGAGCCCCTTGGGGCGGAGCTCCCCCCGCCCCAAGAGGGCCTCTTTCCCTTGGAGGCCCTAAAGGCCCTGGGCCACTTCCGGGTGCCCGAGGCGGGGGTGCGCTTCGGGGAGAAGCCCAAAGGCCTCCGGGTGGTCCTGGACTTGCCCGCCCCCTACCCGGCCGAGCCCCGGGAAGAGCGGGGTAAGGCGGGGGCCACCCTCTACCTGCCCTACCTCGCCCCGGACCTCCTCAAGGCCCCCTGGCCTAAGGGCCTAAAGGCCAGAGTCCGCCTTCTCCCCGAGGCCACCGAGCTCGCCCTGAGGGCGGAGAGGGGCCACCTCTACTACCGCCTCTTTCCCCTCGAGGACCCCCCCCGCCTGGTCCTGGACCTCCACCTCCTCGCCCCCGAGGTGGAGGAGGTTCTGGCCCCCGGGGTGCGCTACCGGGAGGTCTACAGCTTCACCCCCGAGCCCCTGAGGCTTTACCTGGTGGAGGCGGAGCGGGGAAGGCTCCTCCCCGTGGGCACCCCGGGGAAGAGGGCGCTTCCCAAGGACCTGGCCCCGGGGGCCCTCGCCGTCCTGAACGGGGGGTACTTTGACCTAAAGACGGGCACCCCGATTGGGCTTTGGGTGCAGGACGGGGTGACCCTCTCCTACCCCTACGGCCGGGTGGCCCTCCTCTGGGACGGGTTCGCCTTCTTTCTGGGCTTCCCCCAGTTCGTCGCCGAGGCGGTGGGGCCGGACGGGAGCCGGGTACGGGTGGGGGTGAACGCCTCCCGCGCCCGCTACACCGCCCACACGGTGCCGGGCCTGGTGGGCCGGGAGGGGGAAGGGGTGGCCCTGGTGCGGGAGGACCGGGTGGTGGCCCTCCTCCCCGCCCCGGCCGAGCTTCCCCCGGGGCACTGGGCCCTTACCTTCCCCAGGGACGCCCCTCCTTTTCCCCTCGAGGTGGGGGGCAGGCTCGCCCTCTACGGCACCCTCAACCCCCCCTTCCGCTACGCCCTGGAGGGAGGCCCCCTCCTCCTCAAGGAGGGCCGGTACGCCTACGACCCCGCCAAGGAGAACTTCAAGGACCCGAGACCCCTTCAGGCCGTGGCCCCCCAGGCGGCGGTGGCCTGGACCCGGGAGGGGAGGCTTTGGCTTGTGGTCTCCGAGCCCACCACCCCGGGTGTTTTGGCCCGGGCCCTCCTCTCCTTGGGGGCCTGGAACGCCCTCCGGATGGACGGGGGCGGCTCGGCCCAGCTCTGGGTGAAGGGGCAGCTCAGGAGCCCCTACACGGGCTCCCCCAGGCCCGTGGTGAACGCCCTGGCCCTCTACCTCCCCTAAGGGGGATAATGCCCTTGTGGGCCCCGGCTTCCACCGGCTTTACGCCGACCGCCTGGCCTGGCGGTACCGCCTCCTCTTGGCCCTTGCCCTCGCCCTCCTCGGGGTCTTTCACCCCCTTTTCGCCCTTCTTTCCCCCTTAGGGCTTCTGCTCCCCGCACGGCTTTGGGAGGGGCGGGCCCTAAAGGAGATCTCCCGGATGAGCCTGGCCTACGCCACCGCCTTGGCCTACGGGGAGGAACGGCTTTGGGCCGAGGCGGGCAAGGTCCCCGCGAGGCTTCCCCCCTTCCCTTGGGGCCTACTTCTGGCCTATGGGCTTGCCCTCCTTCTCGCCTTAGGGCTCCACCTGACAAGGCCCGCCCTCCTCCCCGGCCCCGCCGGGGTGGAGAGGGTGGCCCCTCTATCCCGGGAAGGCCAGGCCCAAGACGGGACCGCCGGGGAAAAGGAGGCCGAGGGCGAGGCGAAAGGCGAAGGGCAGGCCGCCCCTTCGCAGGGGGAGGCGCAAGGCCCCCCCTCGGAGGCCCCCGGGGAAGGCTCCCCCCAGGCCGAGGGCGCAAGCCCCGCCCAGCCCGAGGAGGACCCCCCTGTCCGGGCCCTCCCCCGGACCGGAAGCCCGGGGGAAGAGGCCGGGCCTGCAGAAGCCCCCCCTAGGGAGGACGGAGGAGGCCGGGAAACGCCTCCGCCCCAGGCCTCGAGGCGGGGGCCCAACGCGGGGGGCGCCCTGGGGGAGAAAGAGGGCAGCCTCACCCCCACCCAGGCCCAAGGGCCGGAAGTGGGGCTTTTGGGCGAAGGAGAGGACGGGGACAAGGCCGCCCTCCCCTCCCCCTGGCCTGGGGGCCAGCCCCCGGAGAAGGTGCGCCGGGGGGTGGAGGTCTACCTGGAGAAGACCCTCCTCCCCCCCGAGGCCCGGGAGCTCCTTAAGCGCTACTTCTCTCCTTGAGGCGGGAGAGGGCCTCTTCCAGGGAGACCGCCCCCACCTCCACCCGGTCGGCCACGGGAAAAGCCCCCAAAGAGCCCCCGTGGCCGAAGCGGGCCCCCACTTTGAGGGCCACGTCCTTGAGGAGTTCCCGCATCTTGGCGTGCTTCTCCTCCCCGTGCTCCTTGGCGTAGGGGTTTTCCCGGATTTCCAAAAGCCGGAGTTCCTCCTCGGGCCCCACCTCGTAGATGGCGTACCGGGGGGCGTGGCCGAAGGGGCCGGGGTAGACCCGCTCCCCCTCCTTGGTTAAGGCGATGGCGATCCGCATATCCTCAGAATACACCCCTGGGGTAGGACTATTCCTCCCTGCGCCACTCCCCGCTCTTACCCCCCGCCTTGTGGAGGAGCTGGACCTTAGAGATTACAAGCCCCTTGGAGGCCGCCTTGAGCATGTCGTACACGGTGAGGGCGGCGACGGCGCAGGCGGTCATGGCCTCCATCTCCACCCCCGTCTCCGCCTTGGTCTTCACCGTGGCCTCAATGCGCACCCGCTTTTCCGCCTTAAGGAGCTCCACCCTGACCTCCACCCCGGTGAGGGGGAGGGGGTGGCAGAGGGGGATGAGGTCCGCCGTCTTCTTGGCGGCGAGGATCCCCGCAAGCTGGGCCACGACGAGGGGGTCCCCCTTCCCCACCCCGCCCTTCTCTAGGGCGGAAAGGGCCTCCTCGGTGAGCTCCACGAAGGCCTCGGCGGTGGCGGTGCGGAAGGTTTCGGGTTTCTCCGTCACGTCCACCATCCGGGGCCGGCCGTCCTGGAAGTGGGTGAGGTCCATGCCCTGAGTCTATCCCCTCGGGGTGGGGAGCCTCAGGCCAAGCCTCCGGCCGAAGAGGCGGTACTTGACCAGGTCAAACCCCTTCTCCACCCCCTTCAGGGCCCCGGTCACGGCAAAGACCAAGGTGCCGAGCCAGACCAGGGCCTCAACCATCCAGAAGCACCACCGCCCGGGCCTGGACGTGGGAAGGCGCCAGGCCCTCCGAGGTCTTGAAGGTGAGGCCAATGCGGTCCTGGGGAAGGCGGAGGAGGCGGGATAGACTGTCCACCAAGGCCTTGCGGTGGGGGCCGAGCTTGGGCCGGTCCAGGGTGAGGACGAGGCTCGCCTGAAGCAGCTTCGCCCCCCGCGCTTCCACGAGGCGGAGGGCCTCCCGGAGAAACACCTCGCTCCGCTCGCCCCGCCAGCGGGGGTCGGTGTCGGGGAAGAGGAGGCCGATGTCCCCAAGGCCGTAGGCGGAAAGGAGGGCGTCGGTGAGGGCGTGGAGGGCGGCGTCCCCATCGGAGTGGGCCAGGGCCCCCACGGGGCTTGGAATGAGGAGGCCGCAGAGGTAAAGCGGCCTCCCCTCCTCCAGGCGGTGGCTGTCCTCGCCGTAGCCGATGCGCATGGATATACTTTAGGGCATGCCGAGCTTTGAGGAAGCCCTCGCCCTCATGGAGGCCTGGACGGAAAGCGCCTCCCTGAGACGGCACATGCGGGCGGTGGAGGTGGCCATGCGGGCCTACGCCCGCCGCTATGGGGAGGACGAGGAGCTTTGGGCCATCGCCGGCGTCCTCCACGACATGGACTACGAGAAGTACCCCGAGGAGCATCCCTACAGGGCCGTGGAGGAGCTGAGGCGCCTGGGCTACCCCGAGGAGGTCCTCGAGGCCATCCTGGGCCACGCCAGCTACACCGGCACCCCCCGCAGAACCCGCATGGCCAAGGCCCTCTTCGCCGTGGACGAGCTCACGGGCCTCATCGCCGCCGCGGTGTACGTACGGCCGGACCGGTCCATCCTGGGCCTGGAGCTCCCCAGCCTCAAGAAGAAGTTCAAGGACAAGGCCTTCGCCAAGGGGGTGAACCGGGAGGAGATCCGGCTTGGGGCCGAGGAGCTCGGGGTGCCCCTGGAAGAGCACATGGCCTTCGTCCTCGAGGCCATGAAGCAGGAGGCCCGCCTCCTTGGCCTAGAGGGCGCCTAACGGCCCGGGCGCAAAAGGGCGCTTGCCCCGCCGCCCTCCCCGCGCTAGGGTGGGAACCGTGGAGCTACCCGACCTCACCCCCTACCTGGGCCAGATCACCTTTGGCGGCCTCGCCGGCTACGCCGTGGGCTACGCCCTGAAGAAGGTGGGGCGGCTTCTGGCCATCGCCCTCGGCCTCCTCTTCGTGGCCCTCCAGCTCCTGGCCCAGGCGGGCTACGTGGAGGTGGACTGGACCCGGATCCAGCGGGACGTGGAGCCCCTTTTGCAACAGCCCGCCCTCCAAAACCTTTGGGACAGGCTCCTCGCCACCCTCACCTACAACCTCCCCTTCGGCGCGAGCTTCGTGGGCGGCCTCGTCCTGGGCCTCAGGGCCGGCTGAGCCAAGCCACCCCCAGGGCGAGCAGAAGGAGCCCAGCCGAGGCCCAAAGGGCCCCCACCCCCGAGCCCACGGCCTCGGCCGCCAGGCCGGAAAGCCCCGGGCCCAGGGCCTGCCCCAGGGCGAAGGCGGCGGTGGAAAGCCCCATGGCCCGGGGCCAGGCGGAAGGCGGTAGGACCGCCCGGAAGGCCTGGGTGATGGCGGTGATCACCCCGAGGAAGGAAAGGCCGAAGAGGAAGGCGCTCAAGGGGAGGAGGTGGAGGGCGAGGGGCGGGAGGCTCCCGAGGAAGAGCAGGAAAAGGACGTGCACAAGCCCCCGCCTTCCCCCCACCCGCTCCACCCAGGGCCCCCAGAAAAGGCCGGTGAAAAGCGCCCCCACGCCCAAAAGGCCGAAGAGAAGGGCCCAGTCGCCCACCGCCGTGGTGACGAAGGTCATGTAGCCGATGTACCCCGCCCCGTAGAGGCCGTAGGCCCAGAGGAGGGCACGGACGGGCCCGAGGTCCCCCTTCCCCCTTACCGGGGGCGGGGGCTCTTGGAGGAGGGGAAGGGCGGGGAGGGCAAAGAGCCCCAGGGCCCCGGCGCCAAGCCCCAGCCGGACCCAGGCCACGGCGGGGTCCTGGACGGCAAGGAGGAGCCAAGGCCCCAGGAGAAGCCCAAGCCCCACGCCCCCGTAGTAGGCGCCAAGCGCCCGGCCCGAGTGGCCCAGGGCCATAAGGAGGGCGGCCCCGCCCACGAAGATCCAGGCCCCGAGCACCCCCTGGACGAACCGGAGGAGGAGGGCGGGGAGGTACCCCGTCCCGGTGAGGGCGAGGACCGGCCCCTGGAGGAGGAGGGCCCCGTAGAAGCCCAGGCGGTAACCCACCCGGCCCAACACCAGGGGGCTAGAGAGGGCCCCGAGGAAGTAGCCCAGGGTGTTGGCGCTCCCGAGGAAGCCCGCCTCCGCATAGGAGAGCCCCCAGACGGCCTGCATCAGGGGCAGGACCAAGGCGTAGGCAAAGCGCCCGAGGCCAAGCCCCGCTGCAGGGCCCAAAGCGAGGAGGAGGGCCCTAGCCGCCACCCTTGGGAGTCCAGCGCGAGCGGTCCCGGGCCTGGTACTTGGCCATGACCTGGCGGAAGGCGGCCTCGAGGTCCACCCCCTCCCGGTTCGCCAGGGAGATGAGGACGAAGAGCAGGTCGCCGAGCTCCTCAGCGAGGTCCCCCTCCGCCTCCCCCGGCTTCGGCGTCTTGCCGTGACGGTGGGCCAGGACCCGGGCAAGCTCGCCGAGCTCCTCCGCAAGACGGGCGAGCATCAGGAGAGGCGGGAAGTAGCCCTCCCGGAATGAGGAGATCCAGGCGTCCACCTCTTCCTGGGCTTCGCGGAAGGTGAGGGCCACGGACTACCCCCAGAGCGCCGCAACGAAACCGGCGTTCCCGTTCCTAGAGCCTAAAGAACCCCAAAGTGCGCGCCCCATGCCCCAAGCCTACAATATGCCCATGAAGGCCCTGGCCCTCATCGCCCACGACGCCAAGAAGGACGAGATGGTGGCCTTTTGCCTGCGGCACAAGGACGTCCTGGCCCGCTACCCCCTCCTCGCCACGGGGACCACGGGGGCCCGCATCCAGGAGGCCACGGGCCTTGCCGTGGAGCGGGTGCTCTCCGGTCCCTTGGGCGGGGACCTGCAGATCGGGGCCCGGGTGGCCGAGGGGAAAGTGTTGGCGGTGGTCTTCCTCCAGGACCCCTTGACCGCCAAGCCCCACGAACCGGACGTCCAGGCCCTGATGCGGGTCTGCAACGTGCACGGGGTGCCCCTGGCCACCAACTTGGTGGCGGCGGAGGCCCTCATCGCCTGGATCCGCAAGGAAGCCCCCCTATAGCGCGGCCGGAATTTGCGCCTCGGCCCCAATCCTGCTAGCCTAAGAAGGTGCGCGCCGGGATGCCCAGGAAGCGCTCCGTGGCCCTGGCCGCTTGGGGCGAGGAAGGACTTCTCCTCGTCCTCCGTCCCCAGGACGACCCCGAGTTCGCCGGGGCCTGGGGGCTTCCCGCGGTGAGCCTCGAGGGGGAGGAGACCCTGGAGGAGGCCGCCTTAAGGGTCGCCCGGGAGAAGCTCGGTGCCGAGGTGGCCGAGGCCCGGCCCCTAGCCTTCGGCGTGGAGGAACGGCCGGGGTACACCCTGGAGCTTTGGGTCTACGAGGGAAGGCTTCTGGGGAGGCCCCAACTGCCCGAGCCCAAGCCGGGCAAGACCTACTACGCGGCCTTCCGCTTCGGCCGTCCCGAGGAGCTTAAAGCGGCCGCACGGCAAGGTTCCCTTTGCAGCCGGCTCTTCCTCGCGGTCAAGGGGCTTTGCCCCTAGAAAGGACACCATGGAAACCCTGCTTCTCGTGCAACTCTTCCACGAGCTCGCCCTGAAGGGGAAAAACCGCCCCTTCTTTCTCAAGCGGGCCAAGGCCCACGTGCGGCGGGCCCTAAAGGGCCTAGGGGTGGCCCTGGAAGGAGAGTGGCCCATGGCCCTCCTCTTCCGCCTCCCCGAGGAGGCCTGGTCCGAGGCCAAGGCCCGCCTCCAGGACACCCTGGGGGTGGAAAGCTTCGCCCGGGTCTACAGGACCCCGCCCGACCTCGAGGCCCTGAAGGCCGCCCTAGAAAAGGCCCTGGAAGGCCAGGCCTTCGGGAGCTTCCGCATCACCGCCAAGCGCACCGACAAGGCGTTTCCCCTCACCTCCCCGGAGATAGAACGGGCCCTCGGGGCCTTCGTGAAGGGAAAAACGGGCGCCCAGGTGCGGCTCAAGGGGGCGGAGCGGGAGTTCGTGGTGCGGGTGCTCCCCGGGGCGGCCCTCCTGGAGGTGGAGCGCCACCCGGGCCCCGGGGGCCTTCCCCCCGGGGTCTCGGGGCGGGTGGTGGCCCTCCTCTCCGGGGGGATTGACTCCCCGGTGGCCGCCTACCGCCTCATGCGCCGGGGGGCGGAGGTGGTCCTCGTCCACTTCCACCCCTTCCCCCTCCTCTCGGGGGCGAGCCGGGAGAAGGCCAAGGCCCTCGCCGAGCGCTTGGCCCGCTTCCAGCACCGCCTGAGGCTCCACCTCGTCCCCTTCAGCGAGGTCCAGCGCCACATCATCGTGGAGGCCCCCACGGCCTACCGGGTGGTCCTCTACCGCCGCTACATGCTGAGGATCGCCGAGGCCATCGCCAGGGAAGAAGGGGCCCTCGCCCTTTGCACCGGGGACAGCCTAGGCCAGGTGGCCTCCCAGACCCTGGAGAACCTCCACGCCGTGAACCAGGCGGCCACCCTCCCCGTCTTCCGGCCCCTCATCGGGTGGGACAAGCAGGAGATCGTGGCCGAGGCCCAGAGGATCGGCACCTACGAAACCTCCATCCTCCCCGACGAGGAGTGCTGCACCCTCTTCGCCCCCAAGCACCCCGTGACCCGGGCGAGGCTGGAGGTGGTCCTAGAGACGGAGGCCCGCCTGCCCACGGAGGAGCTTTTGGCCCTGGCCCTAAAGGAGCGGGAGGTCCTCACCTACACCTGGCCCGGAAAGCCAAAGCCCCTACCCGAGGAGCCGGAAGGCGCTTTTATAATGGAGCATGGACCTGCTTGAAGCGAAGCGGCTTCTGGAGACCGGGGCCACCACCCCCATCGCCCTTTTGGAGGAGGCCCTGGAGCGGGCCAAGGCCTTCCAGGACCGGAACGCCCTCGCCTACCTGAACGAGGAGGCCGCCCGCAAGGAGGCCCTGGCCCTCACGGAGGAGCTCAAGCGGGGCCAGGTGCGGGGGCCCCTCCACGGCCTTCCCCTCACCATAAAGGACCTCTTCCCCGTGAAGGGGATGCCCACCCGGGCGGGGACGAAGGCCCCCCTCCCTCCCCTTCCCGAGGAGGCGAGGGCGGTGCGCCGCCTGAGGGAGGCCGGGGCCCTCCTCTTCGCCAAGACCAACATGCACGAGATCGCCCTGGGCATCACCGGGGAGAACCCCTGGACGGGCCCGGTGCGGAACGCCGTGGACCCCAGCCGCCAGGCCGGGGGGTCTAGCGGCGGGAGCGCCGTGGCCGTGGCCTTAGGGATCGGCCTCGCCTCCCTGGGCACGGACACCGGGGGGTCCATCCGCATCCCCGCGGGCTTCAACGGGGTGGTGGGCTTCAAGCCCTCCTACGGCCGGATCTCCCTGGAAGGGGCGCTTCCCCTCTCCCGCTCCACGGACCACGCCGGGCCCCTCACCAGGAGCGTGCGGGACGCCCACTTCCTCACGGAGATCCTGGCCGGGGAGAGCATTCCCTTGGAGGCCGTCCAGAACCCCGTCTTCGGGGTCCCCCTGGACTTTCTGGAGGGAAGGCTTGGGGTGGAGGTGCGGAAGGCCTTCACCCGGCTCTTGGAGGACCTCCCCGCCCTAAGGGCCGAGGTGAGGGAGGTTTCCTTGCCCTTAAGGGGGGTTTACGAGGTCTACACCCGCCTGGTGCGCTACGAGGCGGCCCGGATCCACGAGAAGGCCCTGAAGGAGCATCCCGAAGGCTTCTCCCCCCAGGTGCGGGAAGCCCTCCTCGCGGGCCTCGCCCTCACGGAGAAGGACTACCGGGACGCCGTGGCCGAGCGGGAGGTGCTGCGCCTGGAACTCGCCAAGGCCCTAAGGGGGGTGGACGCCCTCCTCCTCCCCGTCCAGCCCCTCCCCGCCCCTCCCTTGGGCACGGAGGAGGTGGAGCTGGAGTCCGGCAGGAAGGGCCACCGGGAGGCCTTCATCACCCTCACCCTCCCCTTCAGCCTCCTCGGGGTCCCCACCCTCGCCCTCCCCTTCGCCAAGGTGGAGGGGATGCCGGTGGGGCTCCAGGTGGTGGGGGCGTACGGGGAGGACGGGAAGGTCCTGGCCCTCGGGGGGTGGCTCGAGGCCCGGCTCAGGTAGCGGTAGACCTCGGGGTCAAAGTGGCGCGGGAAGGTGGGCGAGGCTTAAGGGCTCCAAGCGCACGTACCGCCCCTTAAGGCGCTCGGGGAAGGTCCACATGGGCCTGTTATGCGGGGGACGGAGACCCTAAAGGCGGTCCTGGACCGCCTCAGGCTTCCCCACCGGGGAAGCGCCACGGCCCTCGAGGCCGAGGCCTTCCGCAGGCTCCGGGCCTTCCTGGAAGCGAGAGGAGTGAGGCCCCTGGAGATCCCCTTCCGAGGCATGCCAAGCTATGGCCCCGAGCTTTTGGCCCTAAGCCTCCTCCTGGGCCTCGGCTTCCTCTCTCCCCTTTTCCCCCTGGCGGGGGCCATAGGCTTCTACCTCTACTTCACGGGCAGGAGGCCCTGGGGAAGGCTTTTAGACCGCCACCCCTCGCGAAACCTCCTTGCCTGGAAGGGGGAGGGGGCAAGGGCCCTTGTCCTCATGGCCCACGTGGACACGGCCAAGACCTACTTCCTCTACCACCCCAAGCGGGTGAAGGGCTTCCGGAGGAGCTTCCTCCTCAACGCCTTCCTCGCCCTTCTCTCCCCCCTTTTGGCCCTCACCCCCCTGAAATGGCCCCTAAGCCTCTACTTCCTTCTCCAGACCGCCCTCCTCCTGCACCGGGAGCTTTCTGCCCCCTACGTGGAGGGGGGCAACGACAACGCAAGCGGCGTGGCCGTGGCCACGGCCCTCTTCCTGGAGACCGACCCCCCTCCGGGCTTCCGGCTCGGCCTCGCCCTCACGGGGTGCGAGGAGGTGGGGGCCTTGGGGGCCAAGGCCCTCCTCCCCCACCTGCCCGAGGGGACGCTCGTCCTCAACCTGGACAACGTGGGCCGGGGGGAGCTCTTCTACGCCGAGGGGGAGGGGATGCTCCGCTACGTCCCCTACCGGGGGCCGCTCCTCGAGGCCGCCCGCAAGACCCCAGGGGCGAGGCCCGTACGCTACCGCCTGGCCTACTTTGACACCCTCCCCCTGGCGCAAAGGGGCCTTCCCACCCTCACCCTCGTCCGCCTGGAAGGGGGCGTCCCCCCGGACTGGCACTGGCCCACGGACACCTTCGCCCGCCTGGATCAAAAGGCCCTAAAGGACACCCTGGCCTACGCGCGAAGCCTCCTCAAGGCCCTGGTGGGCTTGCCTAGTAAATCGCCTTGTACCCCGGAGGGGGCGGGAGGAGGGAGAGAAGAACCCTAAGGCCGTAGGCGATCAGCTCCAAAAAGGCCCGGAGCCTCGCCGTCCAAGGCTTCCGCTCCAAAAGGTACCCCCCACCAAGCCGGGGGTCCGGGGCATAGCCCTCCCCGGCCACCCCACCCCAGGGCCACAAGAGCCGCCTCTCCCTATCCCACCGCATCAGGGCCAGAAGCCGCGCGTGCCCCCGCACCCGCCGCACCTCCTTCCCCCGGCGGAAGCGGAGAAACCGGTCCTTGCTGCGGTAGGCCAGCCCCGTGGTGTCCATGAGGTGGAGGGGGGGAAGGCGCCCCGGGAGGGGCTCCCGGGGAAGAGGCCTGGGGACGTCCCGGCTCCTGCCCTTCCTCGCTTCCACCCTCTGGAGGGCCATCCCCTTCAGGGGAAGACAAGGAGGCCAGGTGGGCCTCCAGTTCCCGGGAAAGCCTCTCCAGGAGGGCCTCAAGGAGTCTGGGGTCCAGGTGCTTGAGGGCGTAGCGGGCCAGGGACTGGTGGGAGGGGAAGGGCCCCTCCATCAGGTCTTGGAGAGAGGCCTCCGTCTTGCGGTAGGTGAGGCGGAAGAAGGCGCGGAAGAGAAGGAGGGCCAGGTAAAGGGCGTGGTCGTAGTGCCAGGGGCGGCCCCGCTTGCCCTTGGGGGTGGGTGGGGCCACCTCCCGGGCCAGGCACAGGCAGTGTTCCAGGACCTCCTTGGGGCTTGCCTCCCTGCGAAGGAAGCCTCGCTTGCCCATCAGGAGAGAGATATACACCCGTCCTCCCGACCTTTGCAAGGCAAGCCCAGACCACGGAAAAAGGGGGCCCCGAGGGAACGACGGGGCGAAAAAGGTCAAGGGGATGGACCTCTCCCTTTGGCCAAGGGTGCGGAAGCTCTTTGTGGACTGGGGGTACAGGGGCCTCAAGGGGCTCGCTTCTTCCCTGGGGCTGGAGCTTGAGGTGGTGGCCCGTCCCTACGCGGGGGTGCGTGGGGTCTGGGTGCGGGAGGGGGAAGAGGCGCCGGAGCTTCCGCGGGAGAGGGGGTTCAAGCCCTTGCCCAAGCGGTGGGTGGTGGAGCGGACCTTTGCCTGGCTTGGGTGGAACCGGCGGCTCGCCAAGGACTATGGTCAGCCGTCAGGCTACCTTGTGCAAAATCCTCGGGTGAGCGAGGCCTGGGTGCATCTGGGCATGCTACGCTTGTTGGTGAAGCGGCTGGCTAGGGCCGCGTAGCTGGCCGTGGAGGACTTTTACGACAGCCTCTCACATCGTCCCCAAGCCCGACCTCGAGGCCATCCGGGAGATCTACGAACTCCGGGAGGTCCTGGAGGGCCTCGCCGCCCGGCTCGCCACCTTGCTAGCGTGGCCGGAATAGACTCGGGTCGCGAAACCCGAGGTCGGGCGCTTACCCCCTCCAGAGCCGCTCCATCACCGCCCCGAGGGGAGCGGCGAAGACTCCCTCCCCCACGGGGAAGGTCTCCCCTCCCGGGTAAATCACGAAGGCCTCCTGGGGCTTGAGGTCCTTCAGCGCCTCGTGGAACCCCCGGGAAGGCCGGGGATCAAGGCTCCGCTTCACCTCCACGGCCCAGAACCTCCCCCCGGGCAGGAGGAGGACCAGGTCCACCTCCGCCCCGGCCCGGGTGCGGTAGAAGTAGGCCTCGCCCCCCTCGGGGAGCACCCGGAGGAGGTTCTCCACCACGAAGCCCTCGTAGCTCCTCCCCACCACGGGGTGGGCGAGGAGGTCCTCCAAAGTGCGGAGCCCCAGGAGAGCGTGGACCAGGCCGCTGTCCCGCAGGTAGAGCTTGGGGCTTTTCACCAGGCGTTTCCCCACGTTGGCCTCCAAGGGAGGCAGGCGCCTTAGCAGGTAGAGGTCCACGAGGAAGTCCAGGTAGCGGTTCACCGTGCGCCCGTCCAGGCCAAGGTTCCTGGCCAGGGCGGAGGCGTTCAGGAGCTCCCCCTGAAGGTGGGCCAGCATGGTGAGGAAGCGGCGGAGCACCTCCGCGGGAAGCCGCCCCCCGAGGAGGGGGATCTCCCGCTCCACGTAGGACCGGAGGAAGTCCATGCGCCAGCGAAAGCTCTCCTCGTCCCCCAAGGCCAGGAAGCTCTCGGGAAAGCCCCCCCGGAGCCACAGGACGGGCTCGGCCTCCCGGCCTACCTCCAGGAGGTCAAAGGGGGAAAGCTCCAGGTAGCTCGCCCGCCCCGCCAGGCTCTCCCCCGCCTGGCGGCTCACCTCGGGGGCGAGGGAGCCCAGGAGGAGGTAAAGGCCGTTTCGCAGGCCCCGCCTGCGGGCGCGGTCCACGAGGCTGCGGAGGAGGGGGAAAAGCCCGGGCATGCGGTGGACCTCGTCCAGGATCACCAGGCGGCCCAGGTGGGCCTCCAGGTAGAGCTCGGGGGCGGAGAGCTTGGCCCGGTCAGCCTCCGACTCCAGGTCCAAGTAGAGGGCCTCCCGCCTTTGTGTCACCTCCAGGGCCAGGGTGGTCTTGCCCGCCTGCCGGGGGCCGGTGAGCACCACCACGGGGACCTGCTCCAGCCGGGCTTCCAACAAGGGCTGCAGACGTCGGGGTATCATCCATGCCAATTTAGCATTGCGATGTCTAAAAAGCAAGGAAGTGTGGGCTTGCCTAGTAAATCGCCTTGTACCCCGGAGGGGGCGGGAGAAGGGAGAGAAGAACCCTAAGGCCGTAGGCGATGAGCTCCAAAAGCGCCCGCGCCATGGCCGTCCAAGGCTTCCGCTCCCAAAGGTACCCCCCACCCAGCCGCGTCTTCATCCCCCCAAACACCCCCTCCACCACCCCGCGAAACCGGTACACCTCGGGGTCCCACCCCTCCCGCGCCCGCACCCGCGCCTCCT
>Ga0207863_100066_pt1 | contig 70072 bp, 64 predicted proteins | sample CeladaPassaD2F12_FD_187497 | JGI IMG/M metagenome (GOLD analysis project Ga0207863, IMG submission 187497) | Cellulose-adapted microbial communities from the Joint BioEnergy Institute, USA - Passage D2F12 (SPAdes) (version 2) | ecosystem: Engineered > Bioreactor > Continuous culture >... | reverse complement strand
TGTTGACGCTGGTTTCCCGTTCCGCCTTGACGCGAAAACGCTGGCGATCCCTTTGCTCAAGGATGATCTGATCCAACATCTCCAGCGCTGTCTTCATCGCGCTGGCGAACGCTTCCTGCATCTCCCGGAACATCCACTGCTCAAGCTCTTTCATTGTGGGAATGATTGTGGTAAAGTGCTGCACAGGAGCTTCCTCCTCTTGGTGTGTGTTTTGTGTCAAATTCACTTTACCAAGGGAGAAGCTCTTTTTTCTATGTTCGCTTTTTCCAGACTTTACCCCCACGCAAATTTTACTCTAACCCATCCGTCAGCCGGAAGTTCCGGCATCTTCCGCATACGCGGACCGCAGCACTTTTTTCATGCTTTTTTCGAACTTGGCCCGGGGCAGCAAAATCGAATGCTTGCAGTGGACGCACTTGATGCGGATGTCCATGCCCATGCGGATGATTTCCATTTCGTTCGCGCCGCATGGATGCGGTTTTTTCATCTGCACGATGTCGCCGAGTCCGTACGTTTTCCGCTCCATGTCCGCCACCTCTTTTGCCTGCCGGCTTTCTTTCGCCGCGTCCGGATCCCCGTCACTCGGGGGACAGCGCGGCAATCCGCGGTACGGCCGCGTTTTCGCCCCGTTCCTCGAAAGCTTTCCGGATCGCTTCGTTCAGCCTCCGGGCCACGGCCAGCCGGTCGTCCGGCCGGCACGCCGCCGCCACCCGCAGCACGGCGCCCGCCGCGTCCACGGCCTGGAGTCCCAACAGTTCCGGCCTGCCGATCACGGCGGCGTCGTCAAACCGGTCCAGGACGCCGCGAATGACGTTTCCCGCTTCCTCGACACGCAGCGGCGCGGGGACGGTCACGTCGACGACGGCCAGGGAAGGATACACGGAATAGTTGGTGACTTGCGTGATGGAGCCGTTGGGAATGATGTGGACTTCGCCGGTCCAGCTGCGCAGGCGGGTGGTGCGGAGGCCGATCATTTCCACCGTGCCGGTGGCGCCGCCGATGCGGACCACATCGCCCACCGCGAACTGGTCTTCCATCAGGATGAACACCCCGCCGATGAGGTCCTTCACCAGCGTCTGCGCGCCGAACCCGATGGCCAGGCCGACCACGCCCGCCCCGGCCAGCAGGGGCGTCAGATTCACGTCAAATTCGCCCAGGACAAGCAGGAACGTGATGATGTTGATCGCGTATACGTTGACGTTTTTGAGCAGCCGGGCCATCGTCTGCGTCCGCCGGATGCGCAGTTTTTTGGCACGGCGGCCGCGCTGGCCGGTCACGCGGTCGATCATGCGGTTGATCAGCCAGAGCACGATGCGGCTGACGATGAAGATGAGCAGGACGCGAATCAGCACCCAGAGGGACTGAAGCCACATTTCCTCGTCGGTCAGAAACAGCCAGGCGCGGTCGAGAAACTGCTGCCACAGCTGGTCGACGGTCGGCTTCATGCGCCATTCCTCCATCGCTCAGTGGATTTCGAGCGGCTCGTATCCGTCCGCCGTTGGTTTGAAAAACCCCCGGATCTCCACGTTTTCGCTTCTGACGATCCGCAGCACCTCCGGCAAATCCGCGGCCGCAAACGCGATGGTCAGCGAACAGCCCGCCGTGATTTCCTTGGGGGTCGGACGAATATCGATTTCGATGCCGGCGTATTCCAGCAGCATTTCCGCGCGAAGCGCCTGCTGCGTGGAATCGAAGGCGATCAGCAGCGATTCCATGGGTTCCCACTCCGTCCGCGGCTCCGCGGCTGTCCATCACCGGTTCCGCCGCCGCGCGCCCGCCTCCCGCGTCCTTCGGAAGGGCGGGCGGCGAGTATAGTTCTGTCAATTTGTCCATATACTAATACTATATTCGGAGAGGAGGCGAATGCACGAGGTGAACGGCGTTCCGGAGACGCGCCCCGCTTTTTCGGTGAAAATCCCCTACGACGCGCCCATGGCCAGACAGCGCCTGTCCCAGCGGATCGAAAGGGAGCTGCGCGCGCTGGATCCCGACACGCGCATCGTCGTCCTGTGCGTGGGCACGGACCGCTCGACGGGAGATGCACTGGGTCCGCTGGTCGGCACGGAACTCGCCCGCAGCGGCAGCCCGTTGTTCGACGTGTACGGCACGCTGGAAGACCCCGTGCATGCCGTCAACCTGGAAGAGACGCTGCGGCGGATCGAACGGACCGTAAGCCGCCCGTTCATCATCGCGGTGGACGCGTCCCTCGGCCAGCTGTCCAGCGTCGGCTGCATCCAGTTCGGCTCCGGTCCCGTGCGGCCGGGCTCCGGGGTGAACAAAAAACTGCCGCCCGTGGGTGACGTCCATCTGACCGGCATCGTCAACGTGGGCGGATTCATGGAATATTTCGTGCTGCAGAACACCCGCCTCAGCCTGGTCATGAACATGGCCGGCGTCATCGCCCACAGCCTGCTCGGCGCCATCGAGCGTACCCGCGGCGCGGTCATTCCTTTTGCGTCGCCAGACGGATTGCCTTCTTTTCCTCCGGAGTGAGCGGATAGGCGGATTCGCCGTTTTCCAGCGGCTTGGCGTACAGAAACGTCTGGTCCCTGCCGTGGATCGCCGTCAGCACCGCGCCGCTGGCCGCGTCGTTGACGATGGCCAGGGAGAAGCTCAGATCGCTTCCCGTGCCTTCAAACGCGTTGTAACGAATGATGCCGACACGCCCGTTCATTTCAGAAAGGCGTTTTTCCGCCTGCGCAAGGCGGATTTTCATTTCTTCCCCGCTCTTCTGCAGTTCCCCCAGTTTGCTGTGGACGGCTGCAAGGACGTCCTCGAGCCGGGGCACCCCGGTGCCGCCGATCATTTTCCGGTGCGCGGCCTTGAGCCCGTTCAGCTGGGCCGTCAGGGCGCCGATCCAGATGAACGCCGCGGCCAGCGCGACGATGACGGCGATCAGCGCAATCACCAGATACCCGTTGGTTTGCCAATCCAGCATACCTTTCTCTCCCGAAACCTCAAAAGTCGATCTTGCCGGTACGGAACTTCGCCCCGTCCGCGGATGGCCGGTCTCAGGGCCGGCGTTTCGCCAGCGCTTCCACCGCCGCGACCAGGGCGTCGATGTCTTTTTCGCTGTTGAAATAGCCCGGACTTGCGCGCACTGCGCCGCTGCCCAGCGTCCCGGCCCTTTCGTGGGCCAGCGGGGTGCAGTGGTATCCGGCGCGCACCGCGATGCCGTATTCGCGGTCGAGGAGGAACGCGGTCTCCGCCGGATCGATCCCCTCCAGGAGGAAGGAGACGATGGCCGTCCGCTCCTCTTCCGGTCCGGGTCCCAGCATGCGCACGCCGGGGATGTCCCGCAGTGCGTCCATCAGCCGCCGGGTGAGCGCCCGCTCCTTCGCCGCGATCGCACGCACCGTCCGGTCCAGCACGAACTTCACGCCGGCCGCCAATCCGGCGATGCCCACCGTGTTCGGGCTGCCCGCCTCGTACTTGTCCGGCCGCACCTCCGGCTGCGCCGGCTCTTCCGACCGGCTGCCCGTCCCGCCGTACATGAGCGGCTCCAAGGCGATCCCGGGTCGGATGTACAGCCCGCCCGTCCCCAGTGGACCCATCAGCCCCTTGTGGCCGGGAAAAGCCAAAAGGTCGATGTTCATCGCTTCCACATCGATGTCCAGCGCCCCCGCCGTTTGCGCCGCGTCCACCAGCAGGAGGATGCCGCGGCGGCGGGTGAGGACCCCGATGTCCCCGACGGGGAGCACGGTGCCCAGCAGGTTGGAACTGTGGGTGACGGCCACCAGCCGGGTGTTCGGCCGGATGGCCGCTTTCAGGTCGTTCAGATCGATGCGCCCGGCTTCGTCCGTAGGGATGTAGGTGACCTCCACCCCGCGGAGCCGGCGCATCGCTTCCAGCGGGCGGCGGATCGAATTGTGTTCGATGGCCGTGGCGATGGCGTGGTCGCCAGGGCGCAGCGAACCCTGGATGGCGATGTTGAGCGCATGGGTGGTGTTCAGCGTGAAGACGATGTCGTTGGGATTGCCCGCGCGAAAAAGCCTGGCCAGCGACTGTCTGGCCTCGAGCATTACGCGTCCGGCCTGCAGCGCCATCCCGTGGCTTCCCCGTCCCGGGTTGGCGCCGTATTTCACCAGACACTCCGTCATCGCTTCAAGAACGCCCGGCGGCTTGGGCCACGAAGTGGCGGCGTTGTCCAGATAGACGACGGGTTTGTCCATCTTCGCTCCCCCCGTTTGCGCCGGCGGCGCCGCCGGGCACTCCGGGCCCGGTTACGCCATCACCTGCAGCATCTGCAATATTCTTTCCAGATCGTTTCGCCCGTAGTAGCTGAATTCGATCTTCCCCTTGTCCCGGCCGGCGCGGATGCGCACGGTGGTCTTGAATTTTTCCCGCAGGTTCCGCTCGATTTCCTCCAGGTACGGGTCGCGCCTGGCCGACCGGGCCGCGGAACGGGGTTTTTTCGCTTTCTGGTCCAGATTCTGCACGGCCTGTTCCAGTTCCCGCACGCTCCAGTTTTTTTCCACCGCCAGGCGCGCCAGTTCGCGGCACCGGGCTTCGTCCTTGACGGCGGCCAGCGTCCGGGCGTGGCCCATCGACAATGTTCCACGTGAAACATGATCCTTCACTTCCTGCGGAAGCGACAGCAAGCGCAGGAAATTGGCGATGTGCGACCGCGATTTGCCCACCCTGAGCGCCAGCTCCTCCTGCTTCAGGGAGAACCGTTCCATGATGGTCTGGTAGGCCGCGGCCACCTCGAGGGCGTTCAGGTCTTCGCGCTGCAGGTTTTCGATGAGGGCGATTTCCATCATCTGCTGGTCGTCGTAGGTGCGCACCACCGCGGGGATGGTCGCGTTGCCGAGCAGCTGCGAGGCCCTGAACCGCCGTTCGCCGGCGATGATTTCGTAGCCCCGCAGCACCTCGCGGACGATGATGGGCTGGATGACGCCATGTTCGCGGATCGATTCGGCCAGCTCGCGGATCGCTTCATCGGAGAAGTTTTTCCTCGGCTGATACGGATTGGGGCGAAGCTGCGAAAGGGGAATTTCCACGATCTTGTCGTCCTCGTTTACGGACAGCGACGAGATCAGCGCGTCCAGTCCCTTACCGAGCCGCCTGTTCATAGCCAATCACTTCCTTCGCCAGCTCGAGATACACCTCTGCGCCCTTCGACTTCGGGTCGTAGGCGATGATTGACTTGCCGTGCGACGGGGCTTCACTCAGCCTGACGTTGCGGGGAATGATCGTCTGGTACACCTTGTGCTGGAAGTATTTCTTGACTTCCTCGATCACCTGGACGCCGAGGTTGGTTCTGGCGTCGAACATGGTGAGCAGCACGCCCTCGATCTGCAGCGACCGGTTCAGGTGCTTCTGCACCAGCCGGATCGTATTGAGCAGCTGGCTCAGGCCTTCGAGGGCGTAATATTCGCACTGGATCGGGATGATGACGGAATCCGCCGCGGTGAGCGAATTGACGGTGAGAATGCCAAGCGACGGAGGACAGTCGATGAGCACGTAATCATAATCGTTGCGAATGGCGGTGAGGGCGTTTTTCAGCCGCATTTCCCTGGCGGCCACCGGCACCAGTTCGATTTCCGCGCCCGCCAGCTGGATGGTGGCGGGAATGACCCACAGGTTGGCCATGGCGGTTTCCATGATCGCCTGGCGCGGGTCGACCTCGTTGACCAGCACGTCGTAGATGCAATGGTGCACGTCCGCCTTGTTGACGCCGAGGCCGCTGGTCGTGTTGCCTTGCGGATCGATGTCGACGATGAGCACCTTCCGTCCCAGCGAGGACAGGCAGGCGCCGAGATTGACCGCCGTTGTCGTCTTGCCGACACCGCCTTTCTGGTTGGCGATGGCGATGATTTTGGCCAAGGCTAGATCACCCCGTTTTCCGGAATTTCCGCCGTTCGGCGAGGGTCACCGGCGAGGAACCGAACCGCCCGGCGGGACCGGGGGATCCTGAGGCTTTCGCCGGAATCGTCGTTGATTTTCCGTTGGCACGCCCGCTCAACGTTTCGGAATGCGGATGATGATTTCATAGTGGTCGCCGCGGTCGTGCTCCTCCGACTTCACGCGCAACCCGGCGCCGGAAACCATGTCGAGGGATTGTCGGATCGTGTTGATGGCCAGCCGGACATCCTTGGCGAACGAAACCCGCCGGCGATCCTTCCGCTGCCTGCCCGCTTCCAGCACCTGCAAATGGAACGAAACGCGGGCTTCCGTCTGCTTGACGGTCAGGTCCTTGTCCAGGATCTCCTGCAGCACCTTGTTCTGCAGCTCCTCGTTCGGCAGGGCGAGCAGGGCCCGCGCGTGCCGCTCCGTCACCTTGCGCTCCAGCAGGGCACGCCGGACGGGTTCGCCGAGCTGCAGCAGCCGGATCTTGTTGGCGATGGTGGACTGGCTTTTGCCGAGGCGCTGGGCCAGGCTCTCCTGGGTGAGCCCGTGCAGCTGGATGAGCTGCTGGTAGGCCATGGCCTCCTCGATCGCCGTCAGTTCCTCCCGCTGCAGGTTTTCGATCAGGGACATTGACGCCGCCTGCGAATCGTTTAAATTCCGCACGATGGCCGGAACATGCTCGAATCCGAGCTTGCGCACGGCGCGCCACCTGCGCTCGCCGGCGATCAGTTCGTATTTGCCGTTTTTCTCCCGTACGATGATCGGCTGGATGACGCCGTGCGTCCGGATCGTCCGGCACAGTTCCTCGATGCGTTCCTCGTCGAACACGCTGCGGGGCTGATACGGGCTCGGCACGATGTCGTCGACCCGGATCTGCCGCACTTCTTCCTGTCCGGAACGCTCGGACAACCCGAACAGACGCGTGATGGATTTGCTCATGATCGGATCACCACGACTCGAAAAAAATTCACGGATAACCGAAACCGATGCGGCGGCGTCAGCCGTGGAGCTCAAGGCGCTGCGCGCGGGGGCCGGCATGCGCGCCGGCGAACACGGATGGAGGGGAGAGTGCAGGCCGGCCCGCATCCTTTCTTTTTATCGGCACGAGGACCGTGCCGGACGGACGGACCGGATCGTTCCCCCGCGGCCCGTCCCGGCCCGCATGAACGGGCGGAAAGGGCTCCGCGCAAGGCGTGCGTTGCGTCCGATGACGATGAAAAAGCGCCGCGGGTCCCCGCCTTCCGGGCGGAAATGCGGCACGTCGCACTTTCCTATTCGCCGCCGGGCAAATAAAATCCTGCCTGGGTCGGCGAAAAAACAAAAAAATGTTTCACGTGGAACATGGCCGTGTTTCGCAAAAGCCGAGCGGCGGCCTTTCAGCTTCGCGTCGGCCGCGGCTTCCTGCCGTCCGGCAGGAGAGGGGACCTTTCCGGCTCCCCCGCCCTGCGGGGAAACCGGGCCGGCGTCGGCCCGGTTTTTTCCCACACGACGAGATGGCGGACGGCCCCTTCCTCCGGCAGCGTCATGCGCTTCACTTCCCTAAGCCGCGCGCCCAGCAGGGCAGCGCCGTATCGGCCTTCCTCGATCTCTTCCGCGACGTCGCTTCCCTTCATCGCCACGAAAACGCCGCCGGGCCGCACGAAGGGAAGACAAAGTTCGTTCAGAACCGACAGGCGGGCCACCGCCCGCGCCGTCGCCACGTCGTACCGGCCGCGGTGATCGGACAGGCGTGCCGCGTCTTCCGCCCGCGCGTGCAGACAGACAACGTCCGACAGGCCCAGCACCCGAACCGCTTCCTCCAGAAAACGCACACGCTTGGCGAGGGAATCCACCATTGTGACCCGCAGCCCGGGAAAGGCGATCTTGAGCGGAATGGCCGGAAACCCGGCGCCCGAGCCCACGTCCACCAGCTGCGGCGAACCGTCCAGAGCCACCGCCGCCGCCACCGTCAGGGAATCGTAAAAATGCTTTTCATAGACGGCGGCCCGCTCAGTGATGGCGGTCAGATTGACCTTTTGGTTCCATTCGGTCAGAAGGCGAAAGTACGCCTCGAACGCTTCCGCCTGGTCCGGCGACAGCGAAAGACCGATCGGCTCCAGTTTCGCGATGAAGCGGGACTGCACTTCGTCCATGTCACGAACTCCGCTTGAGCCGCTGCCGCTGCTCCAGATGGATCAGCAGGATGGAGATGTCCGCGGGCGTCACGCCCGAAATGCGCGCCGCCTGCCCGATGGACAGCGGCCGTACCTGCGCCAGCTTCTGCTTCGCCTCGGAGGCCAGGCCGTGGATCGACGCGTAGTCGATGTCGGGCGGGATCCGCTTCCGCTCCATCTTGGCCATCCGTTCCACCTGCTGCAGCTGCTTTTCGATGTAGCCTTCGTACTTGACGCGGATCTCCACCTGTTCGATTTCCTCTTCGGTGAGTGCTTCCGGCGGCGGCGACCAGGCGGCGATGTGGGCGTACGAGAGTTCCGGCCGCCTAAGCAGCGTGATCCCGTCCACGGTGTTCGCCAGCGGCGCGGACCCCAGCTCCGCCAGCTTTTCCTGCACCTCCGGCTCCGGTCGGATGCGGATATCCTTCAGCCGCGCCAGCTCCCGTTCGACCCGTTCCTTCTTTTTCAGGAACCTCCGGTAACGCTCCTCGGAAATGAGTCCGATCTCGTATCCGAGGGGCGTCAGGCGGAAGTCGGCGTTGTCATGGCGCAAGAGCAGCCGGTATTCGGCGCGGGATGTCAGCAGCCGGTACGGTTCGTTCGTGCCCTTGGTCACCAGGTCGTCGATCAGGACGCCGATGTACCCCTGCGAACGGTCGATGATGACCGGCTCCTTGCCCTGCACCTTGCGGGCGGCGTTGATGCCCGCCATCAGGCCCTGGGCGGCGGCTTCCTCGTACCCGGAGGTGCCGTTGATCTGCCCCGCGGTGAACAGCCCCGGCACCCGTTTCGTCTCCAGCGAGGGCCACAGTTGCACCGGCAAAATCACGTCGTACTCGATGGCGTAGCCCGTGCGCATGAGCTCGGCGTTTTCCAGCCCCGGCACCGAGCGGACGATCTTGTACTGCACTTCTTCCGGCATGCTCGTGGACAGACCCTGCACATAATATTCGCGGGTGCTCCGCCCTTCCGGTTCCAGGAACACCTGGTGACGCGGCTTGTCGGCGAAGCGCACCACCTTGTCTTCCACCGACGGGCAGTACCGCGCGCCGACCCCTTCGATCATGCCCGAATACATCGGAGCCCGGTGCAGGTTGTCCCGGATGATGCGGTGCGTTTCCTCGGAGGTATACGTCAGCCAGCACGGCAGCTGGTCTTCCGCGTGCGGCATATATTCCGTCTCGTAGGAAAAATACTTCGGCTTCGGATCGCCCGGCTGGATTTCCATCTTGCTGAAATCGATGGTGTCGCCGTTCACCCGCGGCGGCGTGCCCGTTTTGAAGCGGGTGAGCTCAAAACCGAGACGGCGCAGGGCTTCGGAAAGCTTCACGGCGGGCAGCTGGTTGTTCGGGCCGCTTTCATAAGCGGTTTCCCCGATGATGATCTTCCCGCGCAGATAGGTGCCCGTCGTCAGCACCACCGCCTTCGCGCGGTATTCCGCCCCCGTCCGCGTGACGACGCCGCGGCAGACGCCGTCTTCCACGATCAGGTCTTCCACCAGCCCCTGGCGAAGCGTCAGGCGGGGCTGCGTTTCCAGCGTTTTCTTCATTTCCCGCTGGTACAGCACCTTGTCGGCCTGCGCACGCAGGGCGTGCACCGCCGGCCCCTTGCCGGTGTTCAGCATGCGCATCTGGATGAATGTTTTGTCGATGTTGCGGCCCATCTCCCCGCCGAGGGCGTCGATTTCCCGCACCACGTGGCCTTTGGCCGGACCGCCGATGGACGGGTTGCAGGGCATGTACGCCACCATGTCGAGGTTGATGGTGAGCAGCAGCGTCTCGCACCCCAGCCGCGCCGAAGCCAGGGCGGCTTCGCAGCCGGCGTGCCCGGCGCCCACGACAATGACGTCATACGTTCCGGCGTGGAATCCCATCGGAATCCCTCCTTCCGTTCCTTTTATTTTCCCAGACAGAACTGCGAAAAAATCTGGTCGATCAGCGATTCGCCGGCCGCCTCGCCCACGATTTGCCCCAGGGCTTCCCAGGCGGCGGCAACGTCGATCTGCAAGATATCCACCGGCATGCCCGCTTCCGCGGCCGCCTTCGCGTCCCTGAGCGAATCGGCGGCGCGCCGGAGCAGGTCGATATGGCGCGCGTTGCTTACAAAGGTGAAGTCGTCCGTCACGATCGATCCGCCGAAAAACAGTTCCCGAACCGCTTCCTCCAGCCGATCGAGGCCGATCCCTTCCCGGGCGGAGACGCGGACCACCGGCTTTCCGCCGGCCAGGCGTTCCGCTTCGGCTTCATCGAGCTGCCGCGGCAGGTCGACCTTGTTGACGACGATGACCGCCGGACGGTCCGCCAGCTCTTCCATCAGGCGCGCGTCGTCTTCGTGCAGCGGTTCGTCTCCGGCGATCACGTGCAGCACCAGATCGGCTTCCTTGAGCGCCCCGCGGGTTCGTTCCACCCCGATGCGCTCCACCAAGTCCTCCGTCTCCCGGATGCCCGCCGTGTCCAGCAGGCGGATCGGGATGCCTCCCAAGGTCACCGATTCCTCCACGATGTCCCGCGTCGTTCCCGGAATGTCGGTGACGATGGCCCGATTTTCCCGGGCCAGCGCGTTGAGCAGCGAAGACTTGCCGGCGTTGGGGCGGCCGACGATGGCGGTGACGATGCCTTCCCGCAGGATTTTTCCCCGCCCGGCCTGGGCGAGCAGACCCTCCACTTCCCGCAGCGCGTCGCCGCATGTCCCCGCCACAAGCTCGGCGGTCACCTCCGGCACGTCGTGTTCCGGATAGTCGATGTTGACTTCCACGTGCGCCAGCAGCTCTACCAGCCGCTGCCTCAGCGCGCGGATCCGGTCCGACAGCACGCCTTCCATCTGGCGGCGGGCGACGCGGAAGGCCCGTTCCGACCGGGACCGGATCAGGTCCATCACCGCTTCCGCCTGGGCCAGGTCGATGCGGCCGTTGAGAAACGCCCGTTTCGTGAACTCGCCGGGCTCCGCCAGGCGCACCCCCTGCCGAAGCACGGCGCGCAGCACCGCCTGCACGGCGACGATGCCGCCATGGGTGCCGATTTCCACCACGTCTTCCGCCGTATAGGAACGGGGCGCGCGCATGACAGTGACCAGCGTCTCGTCGATCCGCTCGCCCGTCTCGGGGTCGCAGATCCATCCATAATGCACGGTATGCGACGGAACCCCGCGCAAATCCGCCTTTCCGCGAAACAGTGCCGCCACGCTGTCGACGGCCTTCGGTCCGCTGACGCGGACGACGGCGATGCTCGCTTCCCCGAGGGCGGTGGCGATGGCAGCGATGGTGTCTTCCGTCACGCTACTTCACCCGCCTGAACCGGACGCGCGGCGAACAAAAAAGCAATGACCGCCGTCCGGGGACACGTCATTGCGTGGACAAACCGCTCATATCGCCGATGCGGCGTTTCGATTTGGCCGCCGGTATGCGCCTGCCGCAAGCCTGCGCGGCGGACGCGCCCTATTGTTTCGGCGCGATGACGACGCACCGGTTCGGCTCCTCTCCCTGGCTGTACGTGCGCACCTGAGGGTGGTTTTGCAGCCGGAGAGGGATGATTTTCCGTTCCTGGGAGGGCATCGGCTCAAGCACGACCTCCCGGCGGGTCCGCACGACGCGGCTCGCCATGCGGTCCGAAAGCGACTCCAGCGTCTGGCGGCGCCGTTCGCGGAATTGCTCGGCATCGAGGACGATGGGCAGGTGCCGGCCGCAGCGGCGGCTGGCCACCAGGTTGACCAGGTACTGCAGCGCGTCGAGGGTCTGGCCCCGCCTTCCGATGACGATGCCCAAATCGGCGCCGGTGACGTTGAAGTAGATCACGCCGTCCGACTCCGTCCGGGTGATGCCGACGGAAATGCGCATCGCTTCCGCCACTTCCCGCAAGAAGCGTTCCGCTTCCTCCGCCGCGTCCGGGATCAGCTCCAGCTCCACCCTGGCGTCCTTCGCGCCGATCAGCCCGAACAATCCCTTGGAAGGCTGCTCCAGCACCGTCACCCTGACCCGGTCGCGGCCGACGCCGAGCTGCGCCAGACCGTTGTCCACGGCTTCTTCCACCGTTCTCCCCGATGCGACGAGCTTTTTCATCTCGAACGGGCCCCCTTGCGTTTGGGTTTCGCTTTTCCCGCCGCTTTTCCGCTCTTGCTTTTTCCCTCCGTTTTCTTTTCCGATTTTTTCTCCGTCTTCTGCTCCGTCTCCTCCTTTTTCTGCGAGCGGCGCACGTACAGGAAGTAATTCTGCACGATCGTGTAGATGTTGCCGTATATCCAGTACAGCGGCAAAGCCACCGGGAACGACAAGGCCATGACGAAAATCATCACGGGGAAGATGACCAGCAGCGCCTTCATGGCACCCTGCTGCGGCCCCGACGTTTGCGTCTGCATCATCTTCGACTGGATAAAGGTCGTCAGGGCGGCGACGATCGGAATGGCATAATAGTACCATTCGCCGTCCATCGGCGCCTTGCCGAGCTGCATGCCCAGGAAGGTGTGCTTGGCGATGGCACCGTTATAATAGATGGCATTGTACAGCGCGATCAGGATCGGCATCTGGATGAGAAGCGGCAGACAGCCGGCCAGGGGATTGACCTGGTGTTCGGCATACAGCTTCATCATCTCTTCCTGCTGCCGGCGCGGGTCGTCCTTGTACTTTTCCCGGATTTTCATCAGTTCCGGCTGCAGCTTCTGCATCGCCTGCGTGCTCTTGTACTGCTTGATCATGAGCGGCAGGATGATCGTCCGCACGACGATGGTGAGCAGCAGGATGGCGATGCCGTAATTGCCGTTGAACCAGTCGGCAAACGTATCCAGCATCAAAGAGAAATAGTAGACAACATTGCGCTCCCACCAGTTGCCGTGAAGCAAATCCTCGGTGGTCGTGTCGGGCATTTCGGGCACGCAACCGGCGAGAAGCGCAGCGATTGCCGCCAAGGCCAGTGCCGGCCGCCATCTGCGGTTTCGCAACAAAACGAAAATCTCCTCTCAGCTCCAACGTCAAAAACAAATATACCATATCGTTTTGGACAAAGGAAAGTTCCCGCGGCGCCGCGTCTAGCCCGAAGCGTTCCCGCCCTTCGCGGGATTCGGACCTCTTCCGGAACCCCGGTCCGGACCCGGACGCTCGTCCTTTGTCAGACCGGCTTTCCGCAGCAGGTGCAGCACGCTTTTTTCCATTTCCCAAAAGTCCAGCTCCAGCGCCGGCTTGCGCACGATGATGACGAGATCGACCTGGTCCTGCACCCTGTCCGCGTTCCGCCGGACGATCTCCTTGACCATCCGCCGCATCCGGTTGCGGACCACCGCCTTGCCGAGGCGGGCGCTGGCCGAAACCCCCAGCCGGAACGGTCCGGGTTCGCTTCGCCGCCGCCAGTAGACGACGAACCGGGAATTGGCGAAGGAGCGCCCATCCCGGTAGACGCGGCGGAAATCCTTGCGGCTGCGCAGCCGCAGCCTGCGTTGCATCGGCGCCACAGCCTCCCTTGCGCGGCCGGTCTTTGCCGTTCTTCAAAATGAAGCGCCGTCGACCGATAAATCATGTGGAAGAAAACGTAAAAAATCGATGAAAAAAAGACCACGGTCCGTGGTCCTTTCGCTTACGGGGTCAGCACTTTCCGTCCCTTGCGGCGGCGGGCGCGCAGCACTTTGCGTCCGCTCTTTGTGCTCATCCTTTTGCGGAAACCGTGCACCTTCTTCCGCTTCCTGACATTCGGCTGAAAGGTCGGACCCACCGGTTGCACCTCCCCGGACCCAATGCTCGAAAAACTCGCGTTTTCTTATTAAACCATGCAAGAGCCTCAAAGTCAACGTTTTTCTTGCCGCCGGACAACCGGCTCGGGGACGTTCGTGAAATTCCATAAATGAAATGAGGCCGTGCACAACCTGTCCACAACCCCCGCGGTCCGCACGAACGATTTGCCGAAATTCCCCACAATCCGTCAACACAAGTCGCACCATGTGGAAAAATCGCCGTTGGCATGCGGGAAAGTTGTGGACAAGGACTTCCGATTCATTGAATTTGACGGGGGGTTTTGCTATGATTAAAGCTGTCTCAATTGTGGACAATCACCCGAAATCCTCAATTTTATCAACAACCTGTGGACAATTTTGTGAACATTTTTCCCCACCTGTGGACTTTCCAACCGGCAATTCTGAGAAATTTGTGAATAACTCGCCTCACCCGCATCGAAAAAAACCCGGAACGCGTACCAGGGTCTTGCTTTTTCTTCAGAAGGAGTGACAGAAAAGTGGACAGCGCGAGCAACGAGATCTGGCAGCGGGTGCTGTCGTTGATCCAGGCCAAGCTGAGCAAGCCGAGTTTCGAGACGTGGTTCAAATCCACCCGCGCGCGCTTCTTTCCGGACCAGAACCTTGTCGTGGTAAGCGCCCCGACGGTTTTTGCCGCCGAATGGCTGGAAACCCGATACATACGGCACATTGGCAGCGCCCTCGACGAAGTTCTCGGCTTCGAACCGGAAGTCCGCTTTACCGTGGAAGACGGGGCCGAGGCGGAAACGGCCGTTCCGCGGCCGCAGCCGCCCGTGTTCAAGGCGCCTCCGGTGCCTCCGGCCGAACACGCCGCGCCCATGCTCAACCCGAAATATACCTTTGAAACCTTCGTCATCGGCAGCGCCAACCGGTTCGCCCACGCCGCCTCGCTGGCGGTGGCGGAAGCCCCCGCCAAGGCGTACAATCCGCTCTTTCTTTACGGCGGCGTCGGTCTCGGCAAGACTCACCTGATGCACGCCATCGGCCATTACATACTGGAGCACCATCCGGGCATGAAGGTGCTCTACATTTCCTCGGAGAAGTTCACCAACGAGTTCATCAACGCCATCCGCGACAACCGCGGCGAGGATTTTCGCAACAAATACCGCAACATCGACGTGCTCCTGATCGACGACATCCAGTTTCTCGCCGGCAAGGAGCAGACGCAGGAAGAGTTTTTCCACACCTTCAACGCGCTTCACGAGGAACGCAAGCAGATCGTCATTTCCAGCGACCGCCCGCCGAAGGAAATTCCGACGCTGGAAGAGCGGCTCCGTTCCCGTTTCGAATGGGGTCTGATCACCGACATCCAGCCGCCGGACCTGGAAACGCGCATCGCCATCCTGCGCAAGAAGGCGAAAGCGGAAAACCTGAACATTCCGAACGAAGCGATGATGTACATCGCCAGCATGATCGACACCAACATCCGCGAGCTGGAGGGCGCCCTCATTCGCGTGGTCGCCTATTCGTCGCTGACCAACCAGGACATCACCGTCCATCTGGCAGCGGAAGCGCTGAAGGACATCCTGCCGTCGCGGCGCGACCGGGTGATCACGATCCAGGACATCCAGCAGCGGGTGGGCGAGTTTTTCGGCCTCAAACCGGAAGATTTCAAGGCCCGCAAGCGGACAAAGGCCGTCGCCTTCCCCCGTCAGATCGCCATGTATCTGGCGCGGGAACTGACGGACTTCTCGCTGCCCAAAATCGGCAACGCCTTTGGCGGCCGCGACCATACCACCGTCATTCACGCCCACGAACGCGTCGTGCAGCAAATGCAGAAGGATCCGGAGCTGCAGAACATCATCCGGCAGCTCACCGAAAGAATCAAAAATTTTGCCTGATCGCGGTTTTGCCTTGGCGGACGGCGAATCTCTTCCCTTCGGGAAAATCGTCCACAGCCTGTCCACAGCCCGCGGACGGAGGGACAGGCTCCGTTTCGTCATTTTTCGCCGCTTTTCCACAATTTCACGGTGCCTACTACCGCTGCCATCATATTATTTTATCTTTTCTTCATAAAAAATATTCCGAGATCCGAGGTGTCTTTTCTTCATGAAAATTACCCTGCTCCGCTCCGCCCTGAACGAATCCGTGGGCCAGGTCTCCAAGGCGGTTTCCCCGCGGCCCCCGATTCCGATCCTCGGGGGAATCAAGCTGGAGGCCGATTCTTCCGGGATGAGCCTGACCGCCAGCGACACCGATATCTCCATCCGCAGTTTCATTCCCGCCGTCGTGGACGACAAGGTCGCCATCCATGTGGAACGCGCCGGAAGCGTCGTGCTTCAGGCCAAATTTTTTGCGGAAATCGTAAGGAAGCTTCCGACGGAAGAAATCCACCTGGAAGTGCACGACCGGTTCCAGACGACCATTGTCTCCGGCGCCACCGAGATCCAGCTGGTCGGATTCGATCCCGAAGAGTTCCCGGTTCTGCCCAGCGTCAGGGAGGATCGCATCTTTTCGCTGTCGGGCAGCCTGCTCAAGGCGATGATCCGGCAGACATCCTTCGCCGTTTCGACCAACGAATCGACGCCGATCCTCACCGGGGTGCACTGGCAGCTGCAAAACGGTTCGCTCCGGGCGACGGCCACCGACCGCCACCGCCTGGCCAGCAGCGTCGCGCAGATCGGCGCGGATCCGTCCGTCCAGTTCAACGACGTGGTCATTTCCGGCCGCACGCTGAACGAACTGGTCAAGATCCTGCCGGACCAGGACACGATGGTGGATATTGTGGTGGATGACAGCCAGGTGCTCTTCAAGCTGGACAACGTGCTCTTTTTTGCCCGCGTGCTGGACGGCGCCTATCCGGATACGTCGCGGATCATCCCGCAGACGTTCAAGACCGAATTCACGCTGCCGACGGCGGCGTTCGCCGACGCCATCGAACGGGCCTACCTGCTTTCGCGGGAGGAAAAGACCAACATCGTCCGCCTGACCACCCTGGAAGACGGCCGGATCGAGCTGAATTCCAGCTCCTCGGAAATCGGCCGGGTGACGGAAACGCTGCAGACGTCCGGGCTGACGGGCGAACCTTTGCGAATTTCGTTCAACTCCAAGTATTTCATCGACGCGCTGCGGGTCATTGAAGCCGACGAAATTTTCCTGGGCTTCAACGGACCGATGAGTCCCGTCGTCGTGCGGCCGCATGACCGGGAAGACAGCCTGCATCTCATCCTTCCGTACCGCACCAGCGGCTGACACGGGCCGGGGGTGTGCCATGCGGAAGATCGCCATTTCCACCGAATACATCACCCTCGGGCAGCTGCTCAAGCTGGCCGGCTGCGTCGACACGGGCGGTGAAGTGAAGCGTTTCCTGCGGGAGCGGCGGGTGACCGTGAACGGCCAGCCGGAGGAGCGCCGCGGGCGCAAGCTGTACCCCGGCGATGCGGTCGAAGCCGAAGGGTGCGGGCGGTTTACGGTGGAACGCAGATGACGATAATGGAAGAAAAAGGTACACCGACATGCGGCTGAAGCGACTGGAACTCCGCGATTTCCGAAATTACGCGGAACTTGCGCTGGACGTCGGCGCAGGGGTCAACATATTGCTGGGACCCAACGCGCAGGGCAAGACGAATCTGCTGGAAGCGATCCACGTGCTGGCGCTGGCCCGTTCCCACCGGACGGCGAGCGACCGCGAGCTGATCGCCTGGGACCGGGACGAAGCCAGGCTGAAAGGGGAAGTGGAACGGCGCCACGGCGGCCTGACGCTGGAGCTGGAGCTGACCGCACGGGGCAAAAAAGCCCGGGTGAACGGCCTCGAGCAGCGGAAGCTGAGCGATTTCGTCGGCCGGCTGAACGTGGTGCTGTTCGCGCCGGAAGATCTGGACATCGTCAAGGGCGCGCCCGGTGTGCGCCGCCGGTTCATGGACATGGAGATCGGTCAGACGCACCCCGGCTACCTGCACGACCTGCTCCAGTATCACCGCGTGCTGCAGCAGCGGAACCGGTTTCTGAAAACGGCGGATCCAAGCCGCGTGACATCGGCTGAACTGGACGTGTGGAACGAGCAGCTGGCCGTTTACGGCGTCCGCATGATGCGGCGCCGTGAGCGGTTCATCCGGAAGATCCGGCCCCTGGCGGGAGAAATCCACGCGGGCGTAACCCGTTCGGCGGAGACGCTCACCGTAGAGTACAAGCCCTCCTTCGGAACCGCTGTCCAGGTGGCCGAGGAAGATGATTCTTCTTTAATCGAGCAATTTATGATAATGTTAACACAGAGCAGGGAACAGGAATTTCGCCGCGGCGTCACCCTGGTCGGCCCGCACCGGGACGACGTGCAGCTGCTCATCGACGGAAGGGACGCCCAATCCTTCGGTTCCCAGGGCCAGCAGCGCACCGCCGCCCTGTCGCTCAAGCTGGCGGAACTGGAACTGATGCGCGAGGAAATCGGGGAATACCCGCTGCTTCTTCTGGACGATGTGCTGTCGGAGCTCGATCCGGCGCGGCAGGCGCAGCTGGTCGAGGCATTCCGCAGCCGCGTCCAGACGTTTATTACGACCACCAGCCTGGACGGACTGGACCTGGACCGCCTGGAAGACGCGGTCGTCTGCCATGTCCGGCAGGGGAAGCTTTCCATCTGAACGGGAAGCGGAGGTGAGGCGCCATTTACATCCACCTGGGCGGAGAGAAGATCATCCGCGCTTCCGAAATCGTCGCCATTTTCGATATTTCCATCGAGCGGCAGGCCGAAGACACCGGGCAATTCATGGAGCATCACCGGAAAAACAAGCGAATGGAAGCCATCGGTGACGAGGAACCGAAATCGATCGTCGTGACAACGGATAAAGTCTATTATTCGCCCGTTTCGTCCTCGACGCTGAAGCGCAGGACAACCCGGCTTACCATTTGACGGAAGCGGATTCGGGCGTTTTGCACAAGAAGGCGGTGAACGGTTTGGCTGCAAATTCGGGGCAAACGTATGACGAATCACAGATCCAGGTACTCGAGGGACTGGAGGCGGTCCGCAAACGCCCGGGCATGTACATCGGCTCCACCAGCGCGAAGGGGCTGCACCACCTGGTGTGGGAAGTGGTGGACAACAGCATCGACGAGGCACTGGCGGGCTATTGCGACGACATCAAGGTGACCGTTCACGCCGACGGCAGCGTGAGCGTCATCGACAACGGCCGCGGCATTCCCGTCGGCGAACACCCGAAAATGAAAAAAGCCACCCTGGAAGTGGTCATGACCGTCCTGCACGCGGGGGGCAAGTTCGGCGGCGAAGGCTACAAGGTGTCCGGCGGCCTGCACGGCGTCGGCGTGTCCGTCGTCAACGCCCTGTCCAGACGGCTGATGGTCCGCGTGCGCCGCGACGGGTACATTTACCAGCAGGAATACGAACGCGGCACGCCGCTGTACGCCGTCAAGGTGGTCGGGGAGTCGGACGAGACCGGCACGGAGACGCGCTTCTGGCCCGATCCGGAAATTTTTACCGAGACCACCGAGTTCGACTATGAAACCCTGTCGGGACGGCTTCGGGAACTGGCGTTCCTGAACAAGGGCGTCCGCATTGTCATCGCGGACGAAAGAACCGGACAGCGGGAAGTGTTCAAATACGACGGCGGGATCATCGAATTCGTCGAGTTTCTCAACCGCACCCGCGAGCCGCTGCACGAGAAGCCCATTTACATCGAGGCAAACCGGGACGAAATCCATTGCGAGATCGCACTTCAATACAATGACGGATATACGGAAAACATTTATTCTTTTGCCAACAACATCCACACCCACGAAGGCGGCACCCACGAGTCGGGCTTCAAGAGCGCGCTGACCCGGGTACTCAACGACTACGCCCGCAAGGCGGGCCTGCTCAAGGACAGCGAGTCCAACCTGGCGGGCGAGGACACCCGCGAGGGGCTTGCCGCCATCATTTCCGTCAAGATCCGCGAACCGCAGTTTGAAGGCCAGACGAAGACGAAGCTCGGCAACAGCGAAGTGCGGGGCGTCGTGGAGTCGCTGTTCGCGGAGAAGATGTCCGAGTTTCTGGACGAAAACCCGTCCGTCGCCCGCAAGATCGTGGAAAAGGCGCTGCAGGCACAGCGGGCGCGGGAGGCGGCGCGCAAGGCGAGGGAACTGACGCGGCGCAAAAACGCCCTCGAAGTCAGCTCCCTGCCGGGCAAGCTGGCGGATTGCTCCTCGAAGGATGCCTCGGTGTGCGAACTGTTCATCGTTGAGGGCGATTCCGCGGGCGGATCGGCCAAGCAGGGCCGGGATCGCAACTTCCAGGCGATCCTGCCGCTGCGCGGCAAGATTCTGAACGTGGAGAAGGCGCGCTTGGACAAGATCCTGTCCAACTCCGAGATCCGCGCCATCATCACCGCGCTGGGTACCGGCGTGGGGGACGACTTCGACATCTCCAAGGCGAGATACCACAAGATCGTCATCATGACCGACGCCGACGTGGACGGGGCGCACATCCGGACGCTGTTGCTGACATTTTTCTATCGGTATATGCGCCAGCTCATCGAGGAGGGCTATGTCTACATTGCCCAGCCGCCCCTGTACAAGATCGAGGCGAACAAGGTGGTGCGTTACGCCCACAACGACAAACAGCGGGACGAAATCATCGCCCAGTTCCCCAAGAACGCCAAGATCACCATCCAGCGTTACAAGGGTCTGGGCGAAATGAACGCGGAACAGCTGTGGGAGACGACGATGGATCCGGAAAGCCGGACCATGCTTCAGGTGAAGATCGAAGATGCGATGAAGGCGGACATCATCTTTGACACGCTGATGGGCGACAACGTGGAGCCGCGCCGAGAGTTCATCCAGCAGTACGCGAAATTCGTGCGCAATCTGGATGTATGATCAGCGGGCGGCGTGCCGCCTGGCATTTCGCCCCAGGGCGCTGCGCCGGCGGAGGCTGCGTCTGCGGACGCCGCGCCTGCGACGGCCGCGAACGCTTTGCGTGCGGATGCTGTCCCCTCGCGACCCTTTCTTGCGGAACCGGCCGTACGCCTCGGCGTACCGGTAGATCCGGCGGAACACGCTGCGGTCCGGCAGCTTGCGGAAGATGAACGGATCGGGCGCCGTGTTCGTTTCGAGGATCCACGGCGTCAGCGATTTGTCGAGCCCGATGTCCAGGCCCACTTCCTTGATGCCGGGAAACCGGCGGTCCAGCGCTTCCGCCGCCTGCAGGCCGAGTTCCCGCAGGCGGTCGAGCAGTTTTCGGAGCCGCGCGGCATCAACATGGCGGGTGAGCAGCGGTTCCGCGGACATCGGTGTCCCGCCGCTGTGGTAGTTGGTCACCGCGCGCCCCCGGCGGGCGAGGCGGGCGATGATGCCCGTGGACTCCCAGCGATCCTGAAGATTTTTTTGCACCATGACGCGAAGGTCAAAGGGCCGTCCGTTTTTGGTGAGCAGGCGGATTCCCCTCTGCACGAGGTACGGCCGCCGCAGCTTGACGGCTTTGAGCCGCCGGTACATCGCGGTGAAGGTCGGGAAGCGGACGATCTTGTCACCGTAATGGATTTTCCAGGGCTTCCCGGATCCGGAGAGATGCTCGATCCGCACCACGCCCTTGCCAAAGGTGCCGTTCACCGGCTTGGCGTACACCAGCCCGTACTTGTCCAACATGTCCGCGAGGGCGTCGCGGCTGAACTTTCGCGTCTCCGGAACCAGCTCCCGCAGCCTGGGATCGGCAAGCAGCGCGGCGGTCTTGCTCCACTTGCTGCGCACCCGACGGATCGCCATGGGCGGCCCACCTTTCTCCCATCATTGTGATATAATGGAACCATCGTCCCACTTACTGATATGACGGCCGCCTGCCGGTGGTGACGGCTCCCGCGGGCGTGAAGGCGCAAGGAACGAAGGAGGATCAGCATGGCGGAAGAACAGGATTCCCGCATTTTGGAGCGCGATATCGGCACCGAAATGCGGGAATCGTTTATGGATTACGCAATGAGCATCATCGTGAGCCGGGCGCTCCCGGATGTGCGGGACGGCCTCAAGCCGGTTCACCGCCGCATTCTGTACGCCATGTCGGAAATGGGCATGACGGCGGACAAGCCGTTCAAGAAGTCGGCCCGGGTGGTCGGCGAAGTGCTGGCCAAATACCACCCGCACGGCGACGCGGCGGTCTACGACGCGATGGTGCGGATGGCCCAGGATTTTTCCCTCCGCTACATGCTGGTGGAAGGACACGGCAACTTCGGCTCCGTTGACGGCGATTCCGCGGCGGCCATGCGCTACACGGAGGCGCGGCTTTCCCGCATCGCCGAGGAAATGCTGCAGGACATCGACAAGGAAACGATCGACTTCGTCCCCAACTACGATGGCGGCGAAATGGAGCCGTCCGTGCTGCCCGCGCGGTTCCCGAATCTGCTCGTCAACGGCAACTCCGGCATCGCGGTGGGGATGGCCACCAACATTCCGCCCCACAACCTGACGGAAGTCATCGACGGGGTGCAGGCGCTGATCCGCAATCCCGATATCACGTCCCTTGACTTGATGGAATACATAAAGGGCCCGGATTTTCCGACGGCGGGTTTCATCCTCGGCCAGTCGGGCATCCGCCAGGCTTATGAAACCGGGCGCGGCACCATCACCATCCGGGCCAGGGCCGATATCGAGGAAGTCGGCGGCCGGTACCGCATCATCGTCAGCGAGCTTCCCTACCTGGTGATCAAATCGCGCCTGGTGGAGAAAATCGCCGAGCTGGTCCGCGAGAAAAAAATCGACGGCATTACCGACCTGCGCGACGAATCCGACCGGAGCGGCATCCGCATCGTCATCGAGCTGCGCCGCGACGTCAACCCGAACGTGGTGCTGAACAACCTGTACAAGCACACGCCCATGCAGACGTCCTTCGGCATCAACATGCTGGCCATCGTCAACAAGGAGCCGAAGGTGCTCAGCCTGAAGGAGATGCTGCAGCACTATCTGCAGCACCAGGTGGACGTCGTCACCCGGCGCACCAAATACGATCTGCGCAAAGCGGAGGAACGGGCGCACATCCTGGAAGGGCTGCGCATCGCGCTGGACCATCTGGACGAAGTGATCGCGCTGATCCGCGCCGCGCGGGACGACGGCGAGGCGAAGGAAGGCCTGATGAACCGGTTCGGGCTGTCCGAAGCCCAGGCCCAGGCCATTCTGGACATGCGCCTGCGCCGGCTCACCGGCCTGGAAAGGGAAAAGATCGACGCGGAATACGCCGAGCTGCAGCAGAAAATCGCCGAATACAAAAACATCCTGTCCGACGAGAAGCTCCTGCTCGGGATCATCCACGACGAGCTGGAGGAAATCAAGCGGAAGTACGGCGACCCGCGGCGCACCGTCATCACCCAGGAAGAAGACGAGATCCTGACCGAAGACCTCATCCCGCGGGATGAAGTGGTCATCACGATGACCCACACCGGCTACATCAAGCGCCTGCCGGTGTCCACCTACCGCAGCCAGAAAAGGGGTGGCAAGGGCGTCGTCGGGATGGACACGAAGGAAGACGATTTCGTCGAGCATCTGTACGTGGCGAACACGCACGACTTCCTTCTGTTCTTCACCAACAAGGGGCGCGTGTTCCGCCTGAAAGCCTGGGAGGTGCCGGATCTCAGCCGCACCGCGCGCGGCACGCCGGTCATCAACCTGATCCAGATCGATCAGGACGAGAAGATCAACGCCGTCATTCCGGTGACGTCGTTTGACACGAAGCAGTACCTGTTCTTCGCCACGCGGAAGGGCATCGTGAAGAAAACGCCCCTGGCGGATTACGCCAACATCCGCAAGGTCGGGCTGATCGCCATTTCCCTGCGCGAGGACGACGACCTGATCGCCGTCCGGCTCACCGACGGCCGCCGGGAAATCATCATGGGCACCGCCCGCGGCATGTCCATCCGCTTCCCGGAAAGCGACGTGCGGCCGATGACGCGGGGCGCCACCGGCGTCAAGGGCATCGAGCTTGACGACGGGGACTCCGTGATCGACATGGACGTGGTGGAACCGGACCAGGACGTGCTGATCGTGACGGAAAAGGGCTACGGCAAGCGGACGCCGGTCAGCGAGTACCGCGTGCAGTCCCGCGGCGGCAAGGGCATCAAGACGCTGCACGTGACGGAGAAAAACGGGCGCGTGGTCGGGCTGAAAGTGGTGCGGGATGACCGGGATCTGATGATCATCACCGCGTCGGGCACGCTCATCCGCACCGCCATCGCCGGCATCAGTTCCATGGGCCGCATCACGCAGGGCGTCAAACTGATCCACATCCGCGACGAGGACGCGGTGGCCACGGTGGCCGTCGTACCGCCCCAGGAAGAAGACGCGGCGCGGGCGGAGGAAGACGGCGGCGCGGTCGGCGAATAGCGCGCGGCGCGGTTTGGCGGTTTGCTCCACCGACCTTCCGGAAGACCGGGAGGTCTTTTTTGCTGCGGCGTCCGGCGAGCCCGCATGCCGGTTGCACGCAAAACCCCAAACGGGGTTAAAATATACGTCGGGCTTTTCTTGACAGCCTTCCGGCCCTCTGCTACTATTTCGATAATTTAATTGAACGGGAAGGGGTCCAACGCGTGTGGGAGAACAAATTTGCCAAGGAAGGGCTGACGTTTGACGACGTACTTCTGGTGCCGCGGAAATCGGAGGTATTGCCGCGGGAAACGGACGTGTCCGTGTCGCTCAGCCCGTCGGTGAAACTGAACATTCCGATCGTCAGCGCCGGGATGGACACGGTCACGGAGTCCGCGCTGGCCATCGCGCTGGCCCGCGAGGGCGGAATCGGCGTCATCCACAAAAACATGTCCATCGAGCAGCAGGCGGAAGAAGTCGACCGGGTGAAGCGGTCGGAGAGCGGCGTCATCACCAATCCGTTTTCCCTCACGCCGGAGCACCGCGTGTACGAAGCGGAAGAGCTGATGAGCAAATACCGGATTTCCGGCGTGCCGATCGTCGACAGGAAGGGCAGGCTGGTCGGCATCATCACCAACCGCGACCTGCGCTTCATCCGCGACTATTCGACGCCGATCGGGGAGGTCATGACCCGCGAAAACCTCGTCACCGCCCCGGTGGGAACCACCCTGCAGGAAGCGGAGCATATCCTCCAGCAGCACAAGATCGAAAAGCTCCCGCTGGTGGATGAAAACTTCATTCTGAAGGGCCTCATCACCATCAAGGACATCGAAAAGGCGATCCAGTTCCCGAACGCCGCCAAGGACGCGCAGGGCCGGCTTCTGGCCGGGGCGGCGGTGGGCGTCTCCAAGGATACCTTTGACCGGGCGGATGCGCTGGTCAAGGCGGGCGTGGACCTTCTGGTCGTCGATTCCGCCCACGGGCATCACATCAACGTGATTGAAACCGTCCGGAAACTGCGCGCCAAATATCCCGATCTGACCATCGTCGCCGGCAACGTGGCCACGGGCGAAGGCACCCTGGACCTGATCCGGGCGGGCGCCTCCGTGGTCAAGGTGGGCATCGGGCCCGGTTCCATCTGCACCACCCGGGTCGTGGCGGGCATCGGCGTGCCGCAGATTACCGCCATCTATGACTGCGCGACCGTGGCGCGGCAGTACAACGTCCCGATCATCGCCGACGGGGGCATCAAGTACTCCGGCGACATTGTCAAGGCGCTGGCCGCGGGCGCGAGTGCCGTCATGCTGGGGAGCCTGCTGGCCGGTACGGAGGAAAGCCCCGGCGAATCGGAGATATTCCAGGGCCGCCGCTATAAGACCTACCGCGGCATGGGTTCCCTTGGCGCGATGAAGGAAGGCAGCGGGGATCGCTACTTCCAGGAAGAAGCCAACAAGCTCGTGCCCGAGGGCATCGAAGGCCGCGTGCCTTACAAGGGCCCGCTGAAAGACACCGTGTACCAGCTGATCGGCGGCCTGCGCGCCGGCATGGGATATTGCGGGGCGCGGAACATTCGGGAACTGCAAAACGACACCCAGTTCATTCGCATTACCAACGCGGGATTAAGGGAAAGCCATCCCCACACCGTGCAGATCACCAAGGAAGCACCAAACTATTCCCTGTGAAATCCCGTCCGAAAAATCGCGGGAGAACGTTCAGTTTCCTTCTATCGGTGTGTTAAAATTACAGTCGAAGGTTCCCGATGGGAGGGGTGAACGGACGTTGCACCTTTTGTCGAAGAGGCTCGTCGCCTCCATCCTGTCCGTCTTTTTGGCCGTTTCGGCCATGTTTGCCGGCGGAGGTGCCGCCGCCGCCCAGGAAGCGGTAACTCCACCGAAGATCGATGCGGCGGCCGCCATCCTGATGGACGCGGAAACCGGCCAGGTGCTGTTCGAGCAGAACGCCGACACGCCGCTGCCCCCGGCCAGCATGGCCAAGATGATGACGGAATATCTGGTCTTGAAAGCGGTCCGTTCCGGCCAGCTCTCCTGGGATCAGGTCATCACGGTCGGCGAAAACGCGGCGAGCCAGATCGGCAGCCGGATCTTTTTGGCCAGAGGAGACAAACATACTGTCAAGGAACTGTACATCGCCACCGCCGTCGGCTCGGCGAACGACGCTTCCGTCCAGCTGGCCGAAGCGGTCTCCGGAAGCGAGGAAGCATTCGTCGAGCTGATGAACGAAACCGCCCGGCAGCTCGGCATGACCAACTCGCACTTCATCAATGCCACCGGCCTCGACAGGGCGGACATGCCCGAAAAATTCCGTCCCTCCGAATCCGCGGGCGAAACCGAAATGTCGGCCCGCGACGCGGCCCTGCTCGCCTACACCATCCTCAAGGAAGTCCCGGAGTTTCTCGAATACTCCTCCATCCTGGAGTACAAGTTCCGGGAGCGGGACAAGGACCCGATGGTGAACTGGAACTGGATGCTGGAGACGGCCAGCGTCAAGCCGGCGTTTCGCCAGTTCAGCTATCCGGGCGTCGACGGGTTGAAGACCGGACACACCAGCCGGGCGCTCAACTGTTTCACCGGCACCGCCAAGCGCGGCGACCGGCGTCTGATCGCCGTGGTGATGGGCGTGCCCGGCAATTGGCAGGAAGGCCGGCGGTTTCTGGAGACGGCCAAGCTGTTCGACTACGGCTTCATCGCGTTTGAAACGGCGACGATCGTCGACGCAAAGACCGTCGTGGAAGGCTATGAAGAGGCGCCGGTCAAGAAAGGCAAATCCCGCAGCGTGCCGGTGGTGACGGGCTCGGACATCGTGCGTCTGATGCCGAAGGGCGGGAAAACGGAAGTCACCGCCGCGGAAGTCCGCTTCAACGAGCAGATTGTCGCACCGGTGAGCCAGGGAGACAAGCTGGGCACCGTCACCTACACGTTCAAAGACCCGGTGACCGGCCAGACCGTCTCGGAGACCCTCGATCTCATTGCCGCCCGGGACGTGCCCAAAGCCTCCTGGTGGCAGCTCATGCTGCGCGGCATTGGCGACTTTTTCACCAGCCTGTTCAAGGGAATTGTGAACTTGTTTTGACGTGCTTGATCTGGCAGCCGGTTCCGGACCATAATTCCGAGCAAAACGGTTGCCTTTAATCCGTGCGTTCTGTAAAATAAATGGTCAGAACGTTGGGAGGCATGGGACATGGAAACGGGAACAACGAGAGTGAAACGCGGCATGGCCGAGATGCAAAAGGGCGGCGTGATTATGGACGTCATGAGCGCCGAACAGGCGAGGATCGCGGAAGCCGCCGGCGCGGTGGCGGTCATGGCGCTGGAGAAGGTACCCGCGGACATTCGCGCCGCCGGCGGCGTGGCCCGGATGGCCGACCCGTACCTGATCGAGGAAGTCATGAAGGCGGTCACGATTCCGGTCATGGCCAAATGCCGGATCGGCCATTACGTGGAAGCGAAGGTGCTGGAAGCCCTCGGCGTCGACTACATCGACGAGAGCGAAGTGCTGACGCCGGCGGATGAAGTGTACCACATCGACAAGACGCAGTTCACCGTGCCGTTTGTCTGCGGGGCCCGCGACCTGGGCGAAGCGCTCCGGCGGATCCAGGAAGGCGCGTCCATGATTCGGACGAAGGGCGAGCCGGGAACCGGCAACATCGTGGAAGCCGTGCGCCACATGCGCCTCATGATGTCCCAGATTCGCAAGGTGCAAAACATGTCCCCGGACGAGCTGTACCATGAGGCGAAAACGCTGGGCGTGCCCTACAACCTCCTGCTGGAAGTGCACAAGACGGGCCGCCTGCCGGTGGTCAACTTCGCCGCGGGGGGCGTCGCCACGCCGGCCGACGCCGCGCTCATGATGCATCTGGGCGCGGACGGCGTGTTCGTGGGATCGGGCATTTTCAAATCCGACAATCCGGAGAAATTCGCGCGGGCCATCGTGGAAGCGACGACCCACTACAACGATTATGACCTGATCGCGCGGGTGTCCAGAAATCTCGGCACGCCGATGAAAGGCATCGAGATCGGCAAGCTGGACGAAACGCAGCTGATGCAGGTTCGCGGGGTCTGAACAACGGAAAAGACCGGGCGCGCCGGAGCGGCACGCCCGGATCTCGCGGGACGGGCGGCTTCCCGGAGGTTGCTCCGGCAAGCCGCCCCGCCCGTTATGAGCATGCGGAAAGGAGGAGACGCAGATGGCGAAAATCGGCGTTTTGGCGCTGCAAGGCGCCGTATCGGAACATCTGGACAGCATCCGGCTGGCCGGCGGGGAAGGCGTGGCCGTCAAGCGCGTCGAACAGCTGGATGAAATCGACGGGCTGATCATTCCCGGCGGCGAAAGCACCACCATCGGGAAACTGATGCGGAAATACGGATTCATCGAGGCCATTCGCGGCTTCTCCGCCGCGGGGAAACCGATCTTCGGCACGTGCGCCGGCGCGATCGTGCTCGCCACCCAACTGGAAGGCGGCGAAGAGCCGCATCTTTGTCTGATGAACATGACCGTCGCCCGCAACGCCTTCGGCCGGCAGCGGGAAAGCTTCGAGACGGATCTGGAGGTCAAGGGGTTCGACACGCCGATCCGCGCCGTGTTCATCCGCGCCCCCCTGATCCGGGAAGTCGGCGAAGGCGTCGAGGTGCTGGCCACCTTCCGGGGCGAAATCGTGCTGGCCAGACAGGGCCATCTTTTGGCCTCGTCCTTTCATCCCGAGCTGACGAACGACACCCGGCTGCACGGCCTGCTGCTGGACATGGCCAGACGGCGGGCGGCGGCCGCGAGCGCATAAAGGGACAGAAGGAAGAAAGGGGCTGCAAATACGGATGCTGGATGTCCGACTGTTGCGCACCGACCTCGACAGGGTGAGGCGGGCGCTGCGCCTCCGCGGCATGGACGAGGAGCTGGTTGCGCCTTTCACGGAACTGGACGCTGCCAAACGGGAAAAGCAAACGGAAAGCGAAGCGCTCAAAAACCGGCGGAACGTCGTTTCGCAGGAGGTGGCGCGGCGGAAGCGGAGCGGGGAAGACGCGGAACCGCTCATCGCCGAGATGCGCGAGGTGAACGAGCGCATCCGGACGCTCGATGAAGAAGTGCGCGAGCTGGAGGCGAAAATCGACGAGCTCCTGCTGACGCTGCCGAACATCCCGCACGAAAGCGTTCCGTACGGGGAGTCCGACAAGGACAACCCGGAAGTCCGCCGCGTCGGGTCCCTGCCGGCATTTCCGTTCGAGCCGAAACCGCACTGGGACATCGCCGAGCGTCTGGGCATCCTCGATTTCGCGGCGGCGGCGAAGACGTCCGGCGCGCGCTTCGTCTTTTACAAGGGGCTCGGCGCACGGCTGGAGCGGGCGCTCATCAATTTCATGATGGACCTGCACGCCGAAGAACACGGATACGAGGAAGTGCTGCCGCCCTACCTGGTGAACCGCGACAGCCTGATCGGCACCGGGCAGCTGCCCAAGTTCGAGGAAGATCTGTTCAAGGTGGAAGGCACCGGCCATTATCTCATTCCGACGGCGGAAGTGCCGGTGACCAATCTGCATCGCGAGGAAATCCTGGCGCGGGACGAACTGCCGAAAAAATTCGTCGCCTACAGCGCCTGCTTCCGGTCGGAAGCGGGGGCGGCCGGCCGCGACACCCGCGGGCTCATCCGCCAGCACCAATTCAACAAGGTGGAACTCGTCCAGCTCGTCGAGCCGGAAAAATCCGACGAAACGCTGGAGGAACTGACGGGACACGCGGAAAACGTGCTGAAGAAGCTGGGCCTGCCGTACCGGGTCGTCGTCCTGTGCACCGGAGACATGGGGTTCGCCTCGGCCAAAACCTACGACATCGAGGTGTGGATGCCGGGGGCGGGCGTGTACCGGGAAATTTCCTCGTGCTCCAATTTCGGGGACTTCCAGGCGCGCCGTGCGGGCATCCGGTTCCGGCGGGAGCCGGGCGCCAAGCCCGAATTCGTGCACACGCTGAACGGTTCCGGCCTGGCCGTCGGCCGGACGGTGGCGGCCATTCTCGAAAATTACCAGGAAGCGGATGGCTCCGTCCGCATCCCCGAAGCGCTCCGTCCCTACATGGGTGGCATCGATCGAATCACACCCCGCAGTTGAACGCAAAAAAAAAAGTATGCTATCATAAGCTCGCGGGACGACCCGAAACGGCGGGTGCCGCCTTGATTCGGAGAGGTACCGAAGCGGTCATAACGGGGCGGTCTTGAAAACCGTTGGGGCCTCGCGGCCCACGTGGGTTCGAATCCCACCCTCTCCGCCATCGAGTTCGTGCGCAAAGCCGGTCCTGTCAGGATCGGCATTTTTTTGACTCATATAAAATTTCCAAATGAAGGGAAGGGATTTATGAGTGAAGTCCACCAAACTGTAACTCACCCGGTCAGGCCTCACCACGAAAACGTGAAGCCGCTTGACCTGGTGCGGCGCGCCTTTTTCATCGCGCTTGGCGCTTTCATCGTCGCCGTCGGATTGGAAGTGTTCCTCGTACCCAACAAAATCATCGACGGCGGTATTACCGGCGTCTCCATCATGTTGGAGCACCTCACCGGCATTGAACTTGGTTACTACCTGTTTTTTCTGAACCTCCCCTTTTTCATATTCGGGTACAGAACGATCGGCAGAACCTTTGCCTTCAGCACCCTGTTCGGCATCATTGTGCTGTCGGCTTCCACATTCCTGCTTCACCATTCGGAACCGCTCACCCATGAGCCGCTGCTGGCCGCCATCTTCGGAGGCATCCTGCTCGGCATCTGGGTGGGCATGGTTATCCGCTTCGGCGGGTCGCTGGACGGCACCGAAATCGTGGCGGTTGTTTTCAACCGCAGAACGCCCTTTTCCGTCGGCGAGATCGTCATGTTCCTCAACATTTTCATCCTGGGAAGCGCGGGGTTCGTGTTTAACTGGGACAACGCCATGCTGTCCCTGATCGCTTATTTCATCGCCTTCAAAGTCATCGATCTGGTGATCGAAGGCCTGGACGAATCGAAATCGGTCTGGATCATCAGCGACAGGTCCCAGGAAATCGGGGACGCGATCATCTCCCGGCTCGGGCGCGGCGTCACGTACCTGCAGGGGGCGGGCGGATATACCGGTGACGACAAGCGAATCATATTTTGCGTCATCACCCGCCTGGAGGAAGCGAAGATGAAGTCCATTGTCGGCGAACTGGATCCGTCGGCTTTCATGGCGATTGCGAACATCCACGATGTCCGGGGCGGCAGATTCAAGAAGAAAAACATTCACTGACCCGCGCGGGAGGGTTGCCCGTTGCTCAGAAAATGGGGTTTGGCCGGCGTTGCGGCGCTGATCGCGGCCGCTTCCCTGCTGGCGTCCTGCAGTGCGAAGAAATCGCCGGAAGAGCTGCTTCAGCGGGCCGCGGAAAAAGCCCGGGAGATCCGCTCATACACCTATACCGGCTCGCTGCAGATGGAGGGCTCGACCTCGCTCATCGACGGCGGTGCGGCCGGGGAATCCGCTTTGCCCGAGAACAAGCCCTTCCAGTTGCATATCACGTGGAACGGCGTCTACCGCGCCGATCCGATGCTGGCCGAAACGGAACTGGACATCCGCTTCGTCAGCGGGATGGAAATCGCCTTTTCACTGCCCGTCGTCATGAATCGGGACAAAATCTGGATCCGGGTGCCGGACGTTCCTTTCCTGCCGCTTCCGCCGGAGGCCGTCGGCCAATTCATCGAGATCAACCAGCGCCTGCTGGCGGAGGAACAGGACGCGCCGCTGGCTCCGCAGGACGTGGGCGCCCTGCAGCAGCTTTACCCGGAACTCCTTGGCATTTTCTTCAAACATCTGGAAGAAAACACGTACTTCACCGCGCTTTCCAGAAAGGAAGCCGCCCTGCCCGAAGGGACCGGCGTGAAGGACGTGGTCCGGATGAGGATCGACAAGGAACACCTGCGGCCGTTTCTGGAAACGCTGGTTCGCCAGATCGCGCCGGAAGCCGTCGATCTTCTGGCCCGGGAGGAATACCGGGAACTGCACGGCATCGATCCGGAGACGCTGGAAGAGATGAAACGCGAGCTGGCGGAATACGGGGAAACGGAACTGGATCAGGATCTGCAGGAAATCGAACGGCTGCCGGACCCGTTCACCATCACCGCCGACATCGGCGTCAATGGCGAAGGGTACGCCGCCTGGCTGGATGTCAACGTCGACGCCGGGTTCCTGGACGCGCTGGACCGGCCCGGGCGGTTTCGCCTGCGGGCGAAAAGCGAGCTTGCGGACATCAACGGCGAAGTGTCGTTCCGGTACGGCGAACCGCAGGACGCCCTGACGGTGGAAGAGCTGATGCAGCTGTTCACCAGCCGCCAGACGATGTGAAGACAAAAAAAATACGCGGTCTGCAAGACCGCAATTTTTTTTGGGAAGAATGGTCGAGACGACAGGATTTGAACCTGCGACCTCTTGGTCCCGAACCAAGCGCTCTACCAAGCTGAGCCACGTCTCGAAACCATCGCCTCTCCGGCGAACGACAAAGATTATACCATATCCCGCGGCAAAAGGGAAGTCCCCCTGCCGCGGGATGCCGTCCGCCAAAATGTTTCAGCCGTATCTGTACGTGATGCCGTATCCGCCCTTCGGATAGACCCAGTAAATGTTTTCCGACGGGCAGGCGATCCGGCACGTGCCGCATTCGATGCAGTTTTCGTAGGCCACGGTGGTGATTTTGCGCTTCGGATCCCATTCGTATACGTCGGCGGGGCAGAAATAGTTGCAGTCCTTCGTCGTGCACCGCATGCAGGTGTCCGCGTCCTTGATGATGAGGTGCGACTGGTCGTCGCATTTGTACCGGATCAGAAACAGTTTATCCACAATGCCGCCGGAGGCTGCCGTTTGGGCCTCGCTCATCCGTTCATCGCCCTCCATCCCTTGTATCCGAGCTTCAGCAGGTTCGTCGTGCCGCCGGCCGCCTCCTTGAGCAGCTTCACCATCATCTTTTGCTTGTCGGCTTTCGGCACGCCGTCCACGAGGAAGAAGTTGTACGCCGCTTCGTTCGCCGCCCGCGGCAGGCGGTTGAAGAGCAGGTCGGGATCGTGTTCCTTCAGGAACTGGTGCATGCCGCGGTATTTTTTCATGTCCTTGAGCACGAAGGATTCGCGGAGCTTTTCGTCATACAGCCGCAGGGTTTCCCGCGAGAAATCGCCCCGGTTCTTCGCCTCGATGATCGCCTCCGCGGCCAGCCGTCCGCTGGTCATGGCCAGGTTGGTGCCTTCGCGGTGCACGAAGTTGACCAGCTGGGCGGCGTCTCCGACGATGACCCAACCGTTGCCGGAAAGCGGCGGAATCGAATGGTAGCCGCCTTCCGGAATGAGGTGGCCGGAGTATTCCTTCGTCTCCCCGCCCTGGATCAGCTTGCGGATCATCGGGTGCTTCTTGACGGCTTCCAGAATTTCGTACGGCTTGATCCGCTTATCCCGCAGATGGTTGACCATGACGCCGATGCCAAGGGACAGCGTGTCCTTGTTGGTGTACAAGAAGCCCATGCCGGCCATCCCGAGGGAGGTTTCGCCCAGGAACTCGATGGTGACCCCTTCGTCCCCTTCCAGGCCGAAGCGGTCCTCGATTTTCTCCCGCGGCAGGGCAATGACTTCCTTCACGGCCAGCGACACTTCGTCCGGCCGCCATTCCTTGTGGATGCCGAGCGACTTGCCCAGGAGCGAGTTGACCCCGTCGGCGATGACGACCACGTCGGCGTACAGGTCGCCGTCATCGCGGTCGGTTTTGACGCCGACCACCCGGTCGCCTTCGCGGATGACGTCGAGGGCCACGGTTTCATACACCGGAATCGCGCCTGCTTCCACCGCCTTGTCGGCAAACCACTGGTCGAACTTCACGCGCAGCCCGGTGAAGCAGTTGGGCGGTTCCTTGTACGCCTCGTTGCGGTGCGCGATGGCCGTCACCGATTCCTTGCCCATCAGCCAGATGCGCTGTTCGACGATGTACCGCTCCACCGGGGCGTTTTTTTCCTTCCAGAATTCCGGCACCAGCTCTTCGATCTGCTTCCGGTAAAGCACGCCGCCGAACAGATTTTTCGCGCCGGGGAATTCCCCGCGTTCCAGCAGCACCACGTTGAGTCCGGCTCTCGCCATGGTCAGCGCCGCCGCGGTTCCGGCCGGACCGGCGCCGACGACGACGGCGTCGAATTTTTCGTTCATGCCCGGTTCCCTCCCGTTGTGGCAAGCTCAGGCCCGATGGGCAGGCCTCTTTTCCTCTTCACCGCTTCGGTAATCGCGGGCACGATCTTGAACAGGTCTCCCACGATGCCGTAGTGCGCGATCTGGAAAATCGGCGCGTTCTCATCCTTGTTGATGGCGACGATCACTTCGGAATTGCTCATTCCCACGGTATGCTGCACCGCGCCGGAAATGCCGATGGCGAAATACAGCTTCGGCCGCACCGTATGACCGGTCTGGCCGACCTGGTGATCGTGCGAAATCCAGCCCGCGTCCACCGCGGCGCGGGAAGCGCCCACCACGCCGCCGAGGGCGTCTGCCAGCTCCTTCAGCATGCCGAAGGCTTCCGGACCGCCGAGGCCGCGTCCGCCGGCCACGATGATCTCGGCTTCCTCCAGGTTGACCTTGCCGGTTTCGCTGATGAACTCGAGCACCCGCGCGGCGATGTCTTCTTCCTTCATTTCGTTTTCGATGCGGACAATCGGCACTTCGCGGGACTCGTCGCGAGGCAGCGCCTGGAACACGCCGGCGCGGGCTGTCGCCATTTGCGGCCGGTATTTTTTGCACAGGATGGTGGCCATCATCTTTTCCGAAAACGCCGGACGGCTGGCGAGCAAAAGCCGCGACGGCGGCGGTTCCACGTCCAGCTCGGTGGTGTCCGCCGTCAGGCCCGTCGGCAGGTGGGTGGCGATCGCCCCCGCCAGGTCGCGGCCCGTTCCGGTGGCGCCGAAGAGCACGATTTCCGGCTTCACCTGATGGATGGTTTTCAGGACCACCCGGCTGTACGGGCGTGTCCGGTAGTCTTTCAGCTCCGGCGCGTCGCACAGGTACACCTCGTCGGCCCCGTAGTACCCGGCTTCCTTCGCCAGATGTTCCACCTCGTGGCCGATCACCAGCGCGTACAGCTTGGTTTCCAGCTTGTCCGCCAGTTCCCTGCCCTTGCCGAGCAGCTGCCAGGATACCGCCTTGGCTTTGCCGCCGCGCTGCTCCACCACGATCATGACGCCGCGGTAATCCGAAAAGTCCGGTTCCTTTTGTTCAGCGACTTGTTGTTCCCGTTCCGCCATCGCCGTTTCCTCCCCTCGTCATCCGTTCCAGCCCAGCCGCTTCGGCAGCTCGCCCGACCAGAGCCGTTCCACCAGCTGTTCGGCGATCTGCTGCGGCGTGTCGCCGGCGATCCGTTCGCCGTCGACTTTGCGCACTTCCGGCACCCACGTCTTGCCCACGATCGTCGGCGACCCTTTCAGGCCGATTTGCGACCGGTCGAGGTCGGGGAAATCGGCGGTGGTCCAGACGATCGGCTTGTACCGGGCGGCCCGGATCATGCCCGGCAGTGAAGCCCGCCGGATTTTGTTGAGCTCCTTGAGCGCCGTCACCAGCACCGGCATGGAGGTTTCCACCACTTCCACGCCGTCCTCCAGATGGCGCTCCACCGTGATTCTGCGCGCCTGCGAATCGACCTTGCGCACCTTGCCGACATAGGTCAGCTGCTCCAGGTCCAGGCGGCAGGCGATGCCCGGGCCGACCTGCCCGGTGTCGCCGTCGAGGGTCTGCTTGCCGCAGAACACGATGTCCACGGGCCCCCAATTTTCCTCGGCCTTGCGGATGGCTTTGGCCAGCACGTAGGAAGTGGCCAGCGTATCCGCCCCGGCGAAGGCGCGGTCCGTCACCAGCACCCCTTCGTCCGCGCCGAGGGAAATGCATTCCTTGAGCGCCTTTTCCGCGGGCGGCGGTCCCATGGTGATCACCGTCACCCGCGCGCCCAGCTCGTCCTTGATGCGAAGCGCTTCCTCAAGGCCGTGCTTGTCGTAAAAATTGACGATGCTGGGCACTCCCTGCCGGATCAGCGTGTTGGTCTTCGGGTCGATGCGGATTTCCCGGCTGTCCGGCACCTGCTTGATACAGACCACGATGTGCATCACGTGCGGCTCCTCCCCCGTCATTGAATTGGTTCCGTTCCGTTGGTTTGTGAATAATGTCACAAGCGAGGTCAAAATTATTTGAAAATTGAATGCGGTTACTTTTTCTCTTGATTTTATTATATGACGTTTCGGGAAAGGATGTAAGGGGTTCGTGAAAAAAATAACAAGGGAAGTGCTGGCGGGGCAGACCGCTTTATTCGTTGCGGCCGATGTGCTAAAATATATGTTGATGCGTCCCCGTAGCTCAGTTGGATAGAGCAGCAGTTTCCTAAACTGCGTGTCGTACGTTCGAGTCGTATCGGGGACGCCAATTTTTTTTTGTGCCCAAAAGGGATGGGCGGAGAGGGTAAGGCCGGTTTTCGGCTTTTCACGCCGGCCCCTCCCGCGGGATTTGTCGATTTATGCCAAAAATTTGCCCGGTTTGATTCGACATGGTTCAACATGCAAAGAACGAAATTTATCCTATAATGATAGAAAGTTTTTCATGCTATTGCGGACCTATTTTCGGACGCAAGGGGGAGGGCCTTTGGACTTATGGACAAGGAATATCTCGTGAGCCGTCTGCACGCGCTGCAACAACAGCTGAACGAACTGGTGAGCGGCCAGGATAAGCTGACCGACCCGGCTGTTGTGGCGCTCAGCGAGGAAGCGGACCGCCTTATTGTCGAATTGCAGCGAAAAAGCATGATGGAAAGCGCATCGAAGCGCGCCGGGAACAAGCCTTCACGGTTTACCGCGCAGCCGGCGGAAAAAACCGGTCAGCAGCTCGGCGCATTCTTCCTGGAGCAGTCCTGACTGCCAGGCCGCCCGGTGGTTGAACCGCGGGTCCTGCAGCAGATCCATCAGCGTCCCGACGCATCCCGCCTTCGGGTCCGGGGCTCCGTAGACCACCCGCTCCACCCTGGCCTGCAGGATGGCTCCGGCGCACATGGGACAGGGCTCCAGCGTCACATACAGCGTGCATCCCAATAGCCGCCACGCCCCGAGGGCCTCGCTGGCTTCCCGGATGGCGATCATTTCGGCGTGCGCGGTAGGATCCTTGTCCGTCTCCCGACGGTTGTAACCCCTTCCAATGGCTTGTCCGTTCCGCACGACAACGGCTCCGATGGGCACTTCCCCGATCCGTTCGGCCTCCCGGGCCAACCGGATCGCTTCCCGCATCCACCGCTCGTCTTCCGCATCCGCTCCGTTTCCGGGCTCGTCCCCCGGGCCTTTCCTTTTGAGTTGTTCTCCCGTCGACACGTCCATCGCCCCGCTTTCCCCCGATCAGATGTTCTTTGTGAACAGACTGTGGATGGTTCTGTGCATAAATCGGAAGTTATCCACAAAGTTGCGCACAGCCTGCAGGCCATTGCCGCCGAATCGCGCCGGCGGCGGTTCGCCGTCCTTATTTTAACAAAGCGGAAAAGGGGAGCAAACGACGGCACTTTCGCGCATAGACTGAAGCGGAATCATGAGGGCTTGGGCAAAGGGGGGGCCGAAGTTGAAACTGCCGTTCCGACAGCATCCGGACCGCCATTATTCCGGCCGAACCACCGTCCTCGGGCCGGTCCGCTGCTCCGCGGAGGCGATGCAGGCTTACATCCGGCGGCGAAACCCGCGAGCCCCGGAGGTGGCGGAACTGTATTTGCGAGCGGGGGAAAAATACGGGGTGCGGGGTGACGTGGCGTTTTGCCAGGCGGCGTACGAAACGCAGGCCTGGCGGGCCGCCTATGGCGGGCCGCGCTTCCGGCCGTTCCTGGCGGAAGTGTGGTCTTCCGGCGCGGATCCCCTGCTGATCGTCGAAGAACATGTGCGCTGCCTGTACGGGTTCGCCACGGCGGACAATGCGCGGGGCGACCCGGCGGGGGGCCTGTTTGCACCTCTCCAGCGGAAAGGATGGAGGGGATCGGCGCCGTTCTGGGAACAGATCGGTTGGGCCTGGGGGTACGGAGACCCGTCCTACGGCTCCGATTTCGTCAACATGTGGCGTTGCATGAGGGAATGGTCGGCCCGCGCCGCCGGCGCCGGGACGCCATCATAAAAAAGGAGGCGGTCCTTGCGGACCGCCGTCCGGTTACTGCGCCGCGGCTACGGTACCGGCGGTATCGGCAATGACCGGCACCGTTTCCGTGGTATCCGTATATTTGCGCAGCAGCGCCACTTCCACCCTGCGGTTTTTTTGCCGCGCTTCCGGGGTGTCGCGCGGGTCGATGGGCTGGTATTCGCCGTAGCCGACCGCCCGGAAGCGGCTGGGATCGAACGCCTCGTTTTCCAGCAGGATTTTCATGAAATTGATGGCCCGCTTGGCGCTAAGTTCCCAGTTGGACGGAAACTCGGGCGTATTGATCGGCACATTGTCTGTATGGCCCGACACCACGATTTCGTAATCGTTGTAGTCTGCCAGCATCTCGCTGATGGCGGCGGCCAGCCGGCGTGCCTCGGGCTTGAGGTCGGCCTTGCCGGAATCGAACAGGGCGTGGTCGCGGATGACGATCAGGAGCTCGGAATGGTTCAGTTTGATCTCCAGATCGGAGGTCAGGCCGTTTTGGGCGATGTATTGGTTCAGCTCCCGCTGAAGCTCCTCCAGGTGCTCCTGTTCTTCTTCCCTCAGCTGGCTCGGCGTTTTGGGGATGTTGCCGATCTCCAGCTCCCGGTCCTTGGTCTGCGACTTGCCTCTTTCAAACAGCGAAGCCTGTTCCAGCACGCCAAACCCGGCGTTGAACGCCAGCCGGAACGACTGGACGAGTTCCTGGAACCGGGAAGTGTTGATCGAGCTGATCGCGTAGAGCACGATGAAGAGCGCCAGCAGCAGCGTCAGCATGTCGGCATACGGAATGAGCCACGATTCGTTGATATGTTCGTCCTCGTGCGGGTTACGCCTCGCTGATTTGCGCACGTTCGGCCTCCCCTCTTGCCGCTTCCCTCCGGTTCATTTCCTCCCGTTCTTCGGGGGTGAGGAAGACGGACAATTTTTGCTGGATGGCGATGGTGGAAATGCCCGACTGGATGGAAAGGAGTCCCTCCACCATCATGAGCTTGGTTTCCACCTCGTATTTGGACAGGCGTTTCAGTTTGTTGGCAATCGGGTGCCAGAGCACGTAACCGGTGAAAATCCCGAGCATCGTGGCGACGAAGGCGGCGGCCACCGCGTGGGCCAGCTGGTCGACCTCCTGCAGGTTGGCGAGCGCCGCGATCAGGCCGATGACGGCGCCAAGAACGCCCAGCGTCGGTGCGTATGTACCCGCCTGGCTGAAAATTTGCGCCCCCGCCTTGTGGCGCTCCTCCATGGCGGCGATGTCCTCCAGCAGCACGTCGCGGACGAACTCCTGGTCGTTGCCGTCGATGATCATCCGCATGCCTTCGTACAAAAACGGATCTTTCACTTCTTCCACCCGGTTTTCAAGGGCCAGGAGGCCTTCGCGGCGGGTGATCATCGCCCACTCCATGAACATGGCGATGAGCTCCTTGCGGTCGATCAGCTTTTGCTTGGTAAACACGATTTTGAGCAGTTTCCCGACCTTTTTCAGGTCCCGCATCGGAAACGCCATGAACACGGCGGCTACGGTCCCGACGAGGATGATCATGATGGCGGCCGGGTTGTTCAGATACGAGAGGTGGGCTCCCTTCAGCACCATGCTGGACAAAACCGCGATAACCCCAAGCGCAAGCCCGATAATGCTGGATTTTTCCATATCGGCACCTCGACTCCGATCATGTTGATATTGGTTGTTTTTTCGTGTCGATTTTGATCGTTCGTTAATTAATAACGGAAAATCCTGCGATTCCTTTTAGCTCCGTCGGCATTTCGGGGTGATGCGGAACGCGGGTGCCGTCATGGACAGGCCCGGGAAGAAATGTTAAGATTGGAACAGGAAAACCGAATAGCGGATGGAAAACAGGTGCTCTACGGAGCTTAATAGAGAAGTTCGGTGAGAGTCCGACGCGGTCCCGCCACTGACCACGGGGAGCGTCCCGGAAACGCCACTGCCGCAGGAGTGCGGTGGGAAGGCCCGGGAGGCGATGAACCGGGAGCCAGGAGAACTGCCTGTTTTCCCGCACCGTAACCTACGAGGCATAGGGGGGGTGCATGCGCGCCGGCATGCGTGTTTGCCGGTTTTCCGGTGCAACCGGTTTGGGTTGAAGCCGGTTGCCGGCGCGGCCGTTCCCATACGGAGCGGCGGCTTGGTCGCCGGCGCCGGATCGGGCAGGTATGGGCGATCGTACGCCCGTGCCGGCGGACGAATTTCGACATCCCCCTCGCGGGGGATGTTTTTTTGCGTCCGAAACGCGGGGGAAGTCGAAAAAATTTGGTTTATGAACGAGGGAAAGGAGAACATCGGATGGAGAACAGGGAAGTGACCGGCGCGGCGGCCGGCGGGCGGAAGCCGCGGCCCTTGCGCGCTGCTGTCCATTGGCTGTTGGCTTTTGCGCTGCTTGCCAGCTTGTGGACCGGTCCGGCCGGCGCCGCCATGGCGGCGGCGAATGGCGGAACGGAGGGGAATCCGGCCGCCTCCGGCGGGGACGCCCTCCGCGCGGAAGTGGACCGCGCCATCGAACAGCTGCAGGAACGGTTTTATCCGCTGGCGGCGGACGACTGGACGGCGTTCGCCCTGGCGCGGTCCGGGATGCCGGCGGCCGAACGGTATCTTCCGGAGGCGGAACGGGCCGTCGCGGAAGGGGAGCCGCGGCTGGTGACCGACTGGGCGCGCCTGACGCTGGCCGTGGCCGCCAGCGGAGGCGACGTCCGCGATTTCGGGGAGACGGGCGCGGATTTGCCGTCGGTCATCGCCAATCACGAGCGGATGACCGTCCAGGGCCCGAACGCGGTCGCCTTCGCCCTGCTGGCCCTGGACGCGGTCGGATACCGGGAGAAGGAAGGCGACCGCTGGACGAGGGAAGCCCTGATCGGATGGCTGCTGGAAAACCGCACTGCGGAAGGCCATTGGCAGCTCGCCGACGGCAGCGGTGCGGTGGACATCACCGCGATGGTGCTGGCGGCGCTGGCTCCGTACCGGGATCGTGAAGATGTGGGCGAAGCCGTGGAAGCCGCGCTGGCCTGGCTGGCGGAGACGCAATGGGAAAGCGGCGGATTCGGCCTGCCGCAAGAATCGGCGGAAAGCACCGCGCAGGCGTTGATCGCGCTGGCTTCGCTGGGCATCGATCCGGCGGAGGACGGGCGGTTTGTGCGGTCCGGCCGATCGCCGGTCGCGCGTCTTTTGGAATACCGCCTCCCGGACGGCATGTTCGAGCGCGTGGTCGGGGAAGGCGAGGACGCCATGGCCTCGCTGCAGGCACTGATGGGCCTTGCCGCGGCCAAGCGGTTGTGGGAAGGCTTGCCCGGCCTGTACGCCGACGTGCGGACGCCGGCGGAAGTCCGGGTGGACGTGTACGGCCCGGAAGGCGTCATCGCCGGCGGAACGGCCCCGGGCAAAACGGCCCTGGAAGCCCTGGCCGCCGTGCTGGACAGCGAACGGGTGCCTTACAGGGTGGAGGAGGATCCGCGGTCGGGGCCGCAACTGGCGGCGCTCGCCGGCATCGAAAACGGGCGTTTCGGCGGCTCCGACCGCTGGCGGTTCCTGGTGCGGCGCGGCGCGGAATGGCTGGCCGTCTCCGAAGGGCCCGGATCGTTTGAGCCCAGGGCCGGAGACCGCATCGTCGTCTATTACGGCGACGCGTCGGCGGCTCCCGTCGGGCGGGTGGCCACGGAACCGGCTCCGCCCCGGTCGGGCATGCCCTTCGCGGTGCTGGTGGAGAAGGCGCGCTGGGATCCGGAAACGGGACGCTGGGTGAACGAACCGGCCGCGGGCGCGACGGTGCGCATCGGAAAAGTGGAGGCGGTCACGGACGAAGCCGGGCGTGCGGAGTTTCCGGCGTTGGAGCCCGGCGCCCATTCCTTGACGGTGGAAGGGTACCGGGAGAACGGTCCCCTGGGCTATATTCCCGAGCAGGCGGCGCTGGAGGTCCTGGATGCCAGAAAAAGGGTGGCTGTCGTCGTCGAAGGCGACGCGGAGACCATTGCGGAGGCGCGGGTCCATGCCGCGACGGCGCTGGAAGCCCTGGAGCTGGCGCTGAGGGAGCGGGACGTACCGTACCGGGTGGTCACGCAGTCGTGGGGCAGCTATATCGAGTCGATCGGCGATCTGGCCGGCGGAAAGTACGGAGGATACGACGGTTGGCTGTACGCGGTGAAGCGCAACGGCGCATGGATCATTCCCGCCGTCGGCGTCGACCGGTTTGAGCTGGAGGAAGGCGATCTTGTCGTCGGCTACTACGGTGACATGCAGACCCGGCTGATTGACGCCATCCGGACGGAACCCGCCCGTCCCCGCCCGGGAGAACCGGTGACGGTGACGGTGACCTATCGGGACTGGGATTGGGAAGCCGGCGGGTTCAAGGATGCGGAACCCCTGGCGGGCGTCACGGTGCGCGTCGGGGATGCGGAAGCGGTCACGGACGAGAACGGGCGGGCCGGGCTGCCTGCGCTGGAGGAAGGGGTCCATCATGTGGTCGTGACCGGTTACCGTCCGGACGGCCCGCCGCTGGCGGTGCGTGCCGAACTCCCGTTGGCGGTGGCCCGGGCGTTCACGGATGAGGCGGAAGTTTCCCCCTGGGCGCTGGAGGCGGTCCACATGGCGCGGGCGGCATCACTGTTGCCCTGGCCGGAAGGCGCAGACGGCCGCTTTGCGCCTCAGCGGCCCGCCACGCGGTCGGAATTCGTGGCCATGCTCGTACGGGTGCTTGGCCTGACGGATGAAAGGGCCGCAGCAGGCGGAGAAGCGTTTGCGGATGTGCCGGATGACGCCTGGTACGCGCCGGCCTTGCGTGCGGCCAGTGCCGCGGGGATCGCGGCCGGCACGGGCGGCGGCGCCTTTGGACCGGACGACCCGGTGACGCGGCAACAAGCGGCCGTCTTCCTGCACCGCGCGATGGGGACCGACGCCGGCGGACCGGCGAACGGCCGTGCGCCGGAGCTCAAAGACGCCGCGTCGATGGCGCCTTATGCCGAAGCGTCAGTGAAGGCGGTGGTCGGCGCAGGGTGGATGACGGCCCACCAGGGGACGTTTGCGCCCGACGCGCCGCTTACCCGCGAGCAGGCGGCGGTCATTGCGGTGCGGCTGTATATGGAATTGGGGAAACCGTAAGGAGGGATTCGCCGTGAGCCGTTGGTTCCGGATCGGATGGACCGCCTCCCGCCTGGCCCCGTTTGCGGCGGCGCTCGTGCTGGCCATGGCGGTTGCCGGGTGCGGGCAGGGGGATGCGGGGCGCCTTGCGGATGAGCCGTCCCCTTCCGTCGCGGAAAGCCTAGGGGAGGCGGACGGCCGCGGCGGTCCGGTATCGCCGGCGGACATATCCGCCGGCGCGCCGGAAACGGCGGACGCGGAATCCGGTTCCGGAGATCGGGAAGCCGGGACGGCCGGCTCCGGAACGGCGAAGCAGGACGGAACCGGGGATCCGGCCGGGGGATCGCCGCAGGATGCCGGAACGCAGCAGGCGCCGGAACCGGAGCGGGAAGCGCCCCCGGTACCCGCCGCGGAGCCCGGAAAGCAGGGGGCTGCGAAACCGGCTCCGGCACAGGACGGAAAACAAGCGGCAGCGGGTAAGGAAACTGCCGCCCCGCCGCCTTCCCCCAAGCCGACGGTGACGGTTTCCATCGTCGGCACGGAGGAATACGGCGAGATTTTGCCCCCCACGGAAACGGAGCTCCAGGAGGGCGACACGGTGGCGGACGTCCTGTTCCGCCTTGCCAAGGCGAACCGGATTTCCGTCGACACAAGGGGCAGCGGGGCGATGCTGTACGTGGAAGGCATTGCCGGCCTGTACGAGCTTGACGAAGGACCCACCAGCGGATGGATTTACCTGGTGAACGGCGTGGAACATCGGAAAAGCGCGGGCACTTACCGGCTGGAAGCCGGCGACCGCGTGGAATGGCGCTACGTCACGGATATTTCCGAAACAACCGGAGAGTGAAGGGAGGCGCAGGGCGTGGACGCGTTCGGGTTCCGTTCGCTGCATCCCGCGGTGCTTTTCATCTATTACGCCGGCGGGATGACGTTCGGCATGCTGCTTTTTCACCCTGTCGTCCTGCTCGGGGGGCTTGCGGCGAACGCGGCGGTCCACGCGGCGCTGGACGGCGGCAGGGAGCTGCGGAAATGGCTGAAGTTTCTGCTTCCCGGCATCCTCGTGCTGGCGGCGGTCAACCCTGTGCTGGTGCGCCAGGGCGCGACCGTGTGGTTTTACGCCGGCAACTTTTCCGTGACGAAGGAAGCCGTCGTTTACGGCCTCACCCTGGCGGCGGCCGTGCTCAATTTGATGCTGCTTGCCGTTTCCTATCGGGTGGTGTTCAGCGGCGAGAAATTTTTGCACCTGTTCGGGAGATGGGCTCCGAACGCGGCGCTGGCGGCAATGATGGCCATCGGGCTCGTGCCGCGCATGCGCCGGCGGCTGGCGGAACTGGCCCTCGTCCAGCAGACGAGGGGCGTCACCGTCGCATCGGGTCCGCTCCGCGCCCGCGCCGCCAGCGGACTGAAGCTGGTGTGGTCCCTGGCGGGATGGTCGCTGGAGGACGCGCTGCGCACCGCCGATTCGATGCGGGCGAGGGGCTACGGCACCGGACCCCGCAGCTCGTACCGGCATTATCGGTTTCGATTCCGCGACGGGGTGTCCGGTGTCTTTTTCCTGGCCGCCGCGGCGGCCATGCTTGCGTGCTGGGCCAACGGGTTTGGCTTTCTGCGCGTCTATCCCCGGTTGCCGGAGCTGGCGCCGGGGGCGGGCGACTGGATCGCGCTCGCCGTCTACGCGGGGTTCATGGCGTTTCCGCTGCTGTGGGAATGGAGGGATCGCGCGGCATGGCCCATCTGGAAGTAAAGGGGCTGACGTTCGCCTATGCGGGCTCGCCGGAGCCGGCGCTCCGCAACGTCTCGCTGGAAGTCAGGCCGGGGGAACTGGCGGTGCTGTGTGGCGCGACGGGCAGCGGCAAATCCACCCTGCTCCGCCTGATCAAGCGGGAACTGGCTCCGGGCGGCGTCATGTCCGGCGAAATTCTCCTGGACGGCGTGCCGCTCCGGTCATGGGATCCCCGGCAAGCGGCGGCGGCCGTCGGGCTCGTGATGCAGGACCCGGAAAGCCAGCTGGTGACGGACACCGTGGAGCACGAGCTGGCTTTCGGCATGGAGAACTTCGGCCTTTCCCGCGGGGCGATGCGCCGGCGGCTGGCGGAAATCGCCGGATTTTTCGGCCTGGAACCGCTGCTGGAGAAACCGCTGGAAGAACTGTCGGGCGGCCGCAAGCAGGCGGTGAATCTCGCCGCGGCGCTCCTGCCCCAGCCACGGCTGCTGCTTCTCGACGAACCGCTCGCCCAGCTGGATCCACTGGCCGTGCGGGAGCTGATCGCGCTGATCCGCCGTCTGAACGAGGAACGGGGGGTCACGGTGCTCATCTGCGAGCACCGGCTGGACGAGCTGTTGCCGGCGGCGGAGCGGGTCATTTTGCTGGAAGCGGGCGCGGTGGCGTTTGAAGGCTCCCCCGCCGATTTCGTCCGCACCGCCTGGCGCACGGGTGACCCGGGCCGGCTTGCGTATTTGCCCGCGGCCACGGCCTGGGCGCTGCGGCATTTCGGCGACGTTGTTTTGGCCGATCCTCCCCTGGATATCAAGGCGGCGCGGCGGTTGCTCGCGGCGGAGGGCCCGGCCGGGCCGGCCGGCGGCGGGGAGCGCGGGGACGGCGGCGAATCCCTTCGGCGCGGGACAGACGCGGAAAGGGGATCCGCCCGCCGGGCGGAGGAACCGCTGCTTTCGGCGGAAGGGGTGTTCTTTTCCTACTCCAGCGGCGAACCCGCCGTTATCCGCGGGCTGGATTGGACGCTGCGGCACGGCGAATTCGTCGCGATCCTGGGCGCCAACGGCAGCGGCAAGTCGACGCTGCTGCAGCTCCTTGCGGGGCTGAGGCGGCCGCAGCGGGGCGCCGTCCGCCTGGCGGGCGTGCCCCTCCACCGGCTTCCGGCGGGGGTGCGCACGGCGCGCATCGGCTATCTGGCGCAAAATCCGCTGCTGCATTTTGCCCACGAGACGCTGCGGGACGATCTGGTCCATGCGGCCAAGTTCACCGGCTCGGCCCGCCCGGAGGAAGAGGCGGAGCGGCTGGCCCGACGGTTTGCCCTGGAGCCCTTCATGGAACGCCATCCGCATGATCTGAGCGGCGGGGAGCGGCAGCGGGCGGCCTTGGCCGTCGCCGTGGCCGGCCGGCCGGATGTGCTGCTTTTGGACGAGCCGACCAAGGGGCTCGATCCGTACGCCAAGGCGAAGCTCGCGGACGAACTTCGCCGGTTGAACGGGGAAGGCATGACGCTGGTGATGGCCACCCACGACGTGGAGTTCGCGGAGGCGCACGCCTCCCGCTGCGCGCTGCTGTTTATGGGGGAGATCGCGGCCGACGAACCGGCGGAAACCTTTTTCCGGGACAACTTCTTTTATGTATCGCCGCTGCGCCGGCTTGCCGGCGAGGCGGAAAGCGCGAAGCCACGGCCGGCGGCGACCGGTGGAAGCGCGGACCGGAACCTGCACGGGGCCGACATCGGGCAGGCTGACGGCGAACGGGGAAGCGAAGTCGACGCACCGGACAACGAAACAGACGATGAACCCGGCAACGGACCGGACAACGCGTCAGGCAGCGTGCCGGGCGACGGATCGGACAACATGTCAGGCAACAAACCGGGCAGCAGGCCCAACGACGGATCAGGCAACGCATCAGGCGTCAGACCGGACGGCGCGCCAGGCAGCGGAACGGGCGGTACGGACGGGGAAAACCGGCCGAAAGCCGGGGGGGCTTTGCCGACCGCGGCTCGGGCCGGAATTCACCGGATCCCCGCGCACCTGTGGATGATTCCCGCCGCCGTCGCCTACGCCGCTCTGGGCATCATGGCGTTTCGCCGCGGCGCCGCGCTGCTGGCCGGGTTTGCGCTGGTGTTCTTGGCCCTCGTGCCGTTCTACGCGCGGTACGAACGCAAAATGCGCGGAGCCCGGGAACTGGCGCTGGTGGCTGTGCTCGCCGCGCTGGCGGCCGTCGGCCGGGTGCCCTTTGCGCTGTTTCTGCCGAGCTTCACGCCGGTCACGTTCATCGTCATGGTCACCGGAGTCGTATTCGGCGCGGAGGCGGGATTTATCGCGGGCTCGTTGAGCGCGCTGGTTTCGAATTTCTTCCTCGGACAGGGGCCCTGGACGCCCTGGCAGATGTTTGCCTGGGGAATGGCCGGTTACACCGCGGGTCTCCTGGCGCACCGCAGCGCCTTCTGGCGCGCAAGGGCGCCGCTGGCCGTGCTGGGGCTGATCTGGGGCTTTCTTTACGGATGGATCCTGAACGCGGCCATCGCCATCGACCAGTGGGCCCAAACGAAGTCGTGGGCGAATGTACTGGCCGTCTACGCCGCGGGTTTGCCGTTCGATGCGATCCACGCGGCGGCGAACGTGTTTTTCCTGGCGGTGTTCGGTCCGGCCTGGATGCGTCTGCTCGCGCGATACCGCGACAAATTTTCCATTCCGGTTGACTCCGGGCGCGCGCTTCGCGAAACGAAAGGTAAGGCAAAACGTATGATCAGACGGGAGGATTGCCGGGAAGAAATAACCGAGGAAGGACAGGGAGGAATCGCGGTTGAAATGTCCGGTGTGCGAAGATACCCGCATGCGTGAAGTGGAGAAGGACGGCATTCTCATCGACGTGTGCCCGAACTGCAAAGGGGTCTGGCTGGACCGCGGCGAACTGGACAAACTGATGGCCGGCGTGCGCGAGGTGCGGCAGGAGTTCAACGAATGGTACTACGGCGCGCCGCAGAAGAAACCGCCCTACCCGCCGCAACCGCCGTATCCGCAACAGCAATATCAGCAGCCTTACCCGCAACAGCCCTATCCGCAGCAACCCCACGGATACCCGCCGTACGGATACGGGAAATACGGCAAACATTACCCGTACAAAAAGAAAAAAAGCGTGCTCGACATGCTCGGCGACCTGTTCGACTGACCAAAGGCGCAAGGAAACGACAAGGGCCGTCCCGAATCGGGACAGCCCTTGTTTCCGTTTATCCTTGCTCCGGACCGCCTTCGTCCTCGTCCGCATTTTCGTCTTCGGCCGGGACCTCATCCTGTGCGTCTTCCTGGGCTTCATCCTGCGTCGCATCTTCGGCGGCATTCTCCATGGCTTCCTCGATTAAAGCCTGGGACGCATCGTCCGCGTCCGTCGCTTCGGCGTTGTCCGCCGCGGATTCGTTTTTCGCCTTCTCGACGGCGACCGCCAGCTTCCGGTATTCCTCGTCGTCCAGAATCCGCCGTGCACCCAGGTAACGTTTGGAATAATACTTGTCTTTCATCGAGGTGTACGTGACGCCCTTGCTCGTGGAACTGTGGACGAAACGTCCGTCGCCCATGTAGATGCCCACGTGGGAGACGCCTTTTCCGTTCGTGTTGAAAAAGACCAGGTCTCCGATCCGCAGTTCGTCTTTTGCCACCTTCTGGCCGACCTTGTACTGTTCGCGCGAGGAGCGCGGCAGGTCGATGCCGAGCTTGCCGTACACGTACCGGACGAAACCGGAACAGTCAAAACCTTTTGTTGTCGTGCCGCCATAGCGGTACTTGATGCCGAGCAGCGGTTCGACGGTGCTTTCCAGCTTGGATCCGGTCGCCGCCAGAGCCTGTCCGGCGCCGAAAACGAGCGACAGCACCAGAACCAGCACACCCACTCTTGTTGCTCTGCGCAAAGCTGCTGTCTCCTTCCGTTGCCTGCGAGGTGAGCTGAAGGGTTCGGTCGGAAGCCCCCTATGGCGCCTGGGCGGACGCTTCGCGTCCTCCGGCGCCAATTCACCCGAAAGTGGTTCCCCCGCTTCCCGCGTTTCCGCAGGAATTCGGCATTTTTCATGCACGCAGCCTTTAGTATTCGTTGTATTCGGGCAATCTCCTGCCATTTCCCCGGATGAGAAATTGCTCATTTGGAACGCCGGACAGGCCGGGAAGGAAAAACCGCAAAAAAACCCGGAAATTCCGCATGCGGGAATCCGGGTCAATGAGAAAATTTTCATTTTTATAAGTTTTGCCAAAGGGGGCTCAATCGGAGGGGACCGTCGCGTCAGGGGACCAGGCGGCGAACTGGGCGGCGGCAGTCCACACCTGCAGCAGCACGCGGACGAAATGGAACGCCTGGAGGAAGACGACGGCGGCCAAGCCGGCCCAGAAATGGGTGACGGCGGCAGCGGCGCCCGTGGCCAGCAGGGCGGGGCCCAGCATCGCCAGCGTCACCGCGCCGACCCGGGGCGCCTTGCGAAACGCCAGAATCAGGGTGCGGGCCGGTCCGGTTCCGGCGGCGGCGCCAAACTGGAGGCCGCGGAACACGAGATGCAGCGCGAACGTCCATGCGAGCCAGGCAGCCGCATACGGAAGCAGCCATCCGACGAATCCGGGCAGCGACGAAGCTTCGAAGAACGCCGCCCGAATCCGGGGGAAAAACCAGACGGCCGGAAGAGCGGCAAGGGCCATCTCCAGCCAGTACAGCGGGACAATCTTTCTCCAGCAGCGCCGGATGCCTTCCAGCACCCGCGTGCCTTCATCCAGCCCGGCGCGATGGAATGAATGGAACAAGCCGGCCTGCAGCACCGGCGTCGCCAGCATGCGGATGAGCACGAACGCCGCCGCTATCCAGACCGTGCTTTCGATGAGATCGGTTTTGATCAGCCGGAATTCCGCTTCCGCCCAGAAAAGCGGAACCGCTTCGCTGCTCGGGTGATCGTCCGGATAGCGGGCCAGGATGGGGGTCACCACGCCATCGATGAACCGGAACAGGAAAAATCCCCACAGAAGCCGGTACAAAAACAGCGCGATCAGCGCATACTTGTGCCGCAGCGCCAGGTTCCAGCCGATTCGGATCGCCTTGCCCATTTTCATCCCCTCACCATGCGACGGCGGCCAGCAGCGCCTCGGCCAGCTGCGTCAGGCCGGCCGCCCAGCGGAGGCGCGTTTTCTCCGCCACTTCGGCTTTCAGATAGTTGTTGTAACGGCGGTTGTCGAGCACCACCTGCCAGGCGGGGTCAACCACCGCGTACCGGAGCGGGGCGTCGTGCTCGACCCGGAGCACGGCGTGCTGCTGCGCACCGTCCCAGGTCCTGCGCAGCGAGCTGTCGTCCGCGAAGCGGAGCAGCACGACGACCGGCTGCGGAACGCCGCCCCGGCGGCTCAGCACGATTTCCGTGCGGTATGTACCGCCCTCCGCCGGCCGGCTCACCGCCGAGTCGACGGCGAAGTCGGCCATCTCCCCGCGATCGACATAGGCGGCGAAAAAGGCCCGCCAGTCCCGTTTGGTGACCGTTTCGGCGACGCGCCGGAAGTCGTCCGCGGTCGGATGGCGGAAGCGGTATTTTTGGAAGTAGGTGCGCAGCACGGCGTTCATCTGCTTTTCGCCAATGAGACGCTCCATGGCGACGAGCACCAGCTTCGCCCGCGTATAGACGTTTTCCGCATAGCCGTCCGGCGTGGCGTACTGCCAGGCGAACCGGCGCAAGGGCTGCGGGTGGGTCATGTAGCTCGCTTCCAGTTTCACGTTGGGCAGGATGCCGTAAATGGCGGCCATCAGTTTGTCTTCCGTGTAGGAAGCGAACCCTTCGTCGAGCCACGGCTCCTCGTATTCGTTGGTGGCGACCATGCCGTACCAGTACTGGTGCGCGATTTCGTGCACGAGGGTGCGTTCGAGCCCGTAGTCGGGGCTCTTGGTGCGGGCGGCGGCGGCCGTCACCAGCGTGGGGTATTCCATGCCGCCGGCGCCGTTGGCATCGGCGGGAGGAACGACGATGGTCAGCGTGGGATAGGGGTATTCGCCGTACCATTTGCCGAGTAGCGCCAGCGCGGAGGCGGCCGCGTGCATGTACCGTTCCTCCAGCCCTTTGTGCAGGGGATCCAGGTACAGCTTGATGCGAACCCCCGGCACGCCCGGCGCGGAAAACGACCGCTCCGCGAACACGAAATGGGGCGAGGCGGCCCAGGCGAAATCGTGCACGTCCTCCGCGTAAAAATGGTACGTTTTCCGGCCGTCCTTGATTTTCGCCGGCGCCGTCTGGAACCCGGTGGCGGCGACGAGATGCGTTTCGGGAACGTTGATGCGCACGCTGTAGATGCCGAAATCCCCGTAAAATTCGGAATTGCCGTGGTACTGGTGCATATTCCAGCCTTCGCTGCCGCTCCGGGTGCCGGTGGTTTCATAGACGGCGATCTTGGGATACCATTGCCCCGCCATCACGAAGTCGCCGGCGACGCCCATCCTGGCGAACACCCGGGGCAGCTTGACCGTGAACTCCATGTGCATGGTGAACGATTTGCCGGGTTCCACCGGTTCCGGCAGGCGGAACGCGGCCAGCGTACGGTCCGCGCGGTTGCCGTCGTCCGGCTGGATGTAATGAAGGCGGGGAAGCAGGGATTCCCCCTGTGCGGTGGTCAGCGAGGTGATCGTGATGGAGCCGCTGTCGCCTTCCGCCATCCGGTCGCCGCGCAGCTGGCCGCCGGATTCCTTCAGGAACGTGCTCCCGGGCTGGAACGCGTTGGCGTGCAAATGGAGTACCATGTCGCTGACGGCGCGCCGTCCGGGGTTTTTCCAGGTGACCGTCTGCTTTCCGTGCAGCGTGCCGTCTTCCCCGAGGGTGACGTCGATGTGGTACTCGGTGACCCGGTTGCTGAGCGCCGCGGGTTTCGGTCGCACGGAAGGGTCGGCTTCCGGTTCCTTCGGCGCTCCGCCCGACGCGGGGGATTGGGGGCCCGCTTTCCCGGATCCTGCGGCCGGGGCGATGTCGATGCGGTCGAACCAGGCACCCGCGAGTCCGAGCGGCTGCGCCGCCGCGATGATCACGGCGCACGCGGCCGGCAGAAGCAAACGCGCCATGCGGCGATGGGGCATGGGTCCACCCTCCCGTGACAAGCTTTTGGGGACATGTATATGAGGGAGGGGACGAGATTATATCCGGTGGGCGGCAGAGCCGGGTGATTGATTTGGGATAAACGGATGGGTTCCGGGAAGGCAAAACGGCGGCGCAAAGGATGGTGGCGGGGGATGGCCGGAATCCGATACAATGGAGAAGAATGAAGAGGGAACGCGCAGGCGTTGGAGGGATGTGGACATGGACAGCGCAAACGACCGCCCGGCGAAAAAGAAGCTGTCGCTCAACGTCGTGAGCGGTACGACGCATAAGGGATTCGGCGCCGGGACCATCGATCTCAGCCAGGTCTCTTCCGTCATCATCGATCGGGGCGAAGCCTATATCGACATTGGCGCCATGCATGCAAAAAGCCGCGTCGAGCGCGGCATCCGGTTTACGCCGAACAAGGAGGAAGTGCCGAACGGCCGGCCGGTATGGGTGGTCTGGGTGGCCGTCGACCGGGACGAGAACGGCTTTTTCTACGGCGGCATCGCCTCTTGCGAAATGCGGATCGACGAGGAAGCGCGCATCGGCTGGAAAATTCTCGCGGACCACGTGAACCGGCTGGATGCCGCGATCAAGCGCAGGGTGATGCTGGACAACCTCGGACCGGCGGAAAGAGCGGCGCTGCGCAAGCTCCTCATCGAGCACAATGCGGAATGGTGGGAGCGTTCGCCGCAGGCGGTGAAAGACGCCCTGGCGTAAACCAAAAACGCCTCCGGGCGCTCCGGGCAACCCGGAGCAACCGTCCGGAGGCGAATTTTGGCGCTGCTTAACCTCCCCACCACCTCCGCAGCCGGCTCCACCAGGAGGACGGCTCGCGGTGATCTTTTTCTCCGCGAATCTCTTCCGACACCAGTCCCCCGTGCAGCGGACAGGGCTCCACCGGTTCGGTTCCGGCCAGAAACGTCTCCAGGGTTTTTTCCGGACAATCCGGCGCGGCGAGCATACCGGTGCGGGGGTCCAGATTGACCCGCACCACGCCTTCCGGCATCGGGAACGGGCGCGGCGGCAGGCCTTCCAGGGCGCTTTCCAGGAAGGCGGCGAAAATCGGCGCCGCCCGGTGGGCTTCCGTCGACGTGACGGGACGGCCGCGATCGTGCCCGACCCATACGGCGGCCACGAGGTCCGGCGTGTAGCCGACAAACCAGGCGTCGGAAGCGGTGGTGCCCGATTTTCCGGCGACGGGCCGGTGCAGCATGTGGCGAATCCGGTGCGCCGTGCCGCCGCGATCGAACACACTGGTCAGCAGATCGGTAACCACGTAGGCGAGCGCGGGGGAAATGATCTGCTCGCGGCGGGGGGCCGCTTCGTAAAGCACGTTCCCCCTTCGGTCCTCGATGCGCAGTACGGCCACCGGCTCGGTGCGCACGCCTCCCCCCGCGAACACGGCGTATGCAGACGCCATCTCAAAGGGACTGACCGGGAAGGTGCCGAGCGCCAGCGAAGGAACCGCCCCGAGGGGAGAGGTGACGCCAAGGCGCCGGGCCATGTCGATCACCGCTTCCGGTCCGACCTGCATGATGGTGTGGACGGCGTAGATGTTGTCGGAGGCGCGGATTGCCTGGCGCAAGGGGATTTCTTCCCGGAAATAGCGGTTGTTGTGGTTGCCGGGCCGGTAGACTTTCCGGTCGTTGTCGTAGTAAAAGACGGTAGGCTCGCTTCGGAACCGGGTGGCGGCGGTCACCGCCCCCTGTTCCAATGCGGCCGCGTACAGAATCGGCTTGAAGGACGAACCGGGCTGCCTGGTGGCGGCGAATACCCGGTTGAACTGGTTGCGCCGGTAATCGCGGCCGCCGACCATGGCCTTGATATGCCCGCTTTGCGGATCGATGGCCACCAGAGCCGCCTGCAGGGACGAATCGTCCGGAATGCGGGAGGCGATGGCTTCTTCCGCGGCCCGCTGCATCCGCATGTCCAGCGTCGTGCGGATGACGTAGCCGCCATTGGACAGTTGGCTTTCGTCGATGCCGAGCTTCTCCGCCGCCACGCGCCGGACATAGTCGACGAAATAGGGTGCGGCCGTGCCGCGGCCTTCCGGCAGCGGGCGCACCTCCACCGGTTCCCGCATCGCCCGCCGGGCTTCCTCGCGGGAAATGTCGCCGTTTTCCACCATGGCTTCCAGCACGAGGCGCTGCCTTGCGCGCGCCCGTTCGGGATGCAGGTGGGGTGAATAGTATCCCGGCCCCTTCGGAATACCTGCCAGCAGGGCGCTTTCCGCCAGGGTGAGCTCCCGGGCGGATTTGCCGAAATAAAGCCTTGCCGCCGCTTCCGCGCCGTACGCCCCGTGTCCGTAATAGATCTGGTTCAGGTACATTTCGAGAATTTCGTCTTTCGTAAAGCGCCGCTCCAGCTGGACGGCGTACCACATTTCCCGCAGCTTGCGCGACCACGTCCGCTCGTGGGACAGAAACAGATTGCGCGCAAGCTGCTGGGTGAGGGTGCTGGCCCCCTGTTCCTTCGCCATATGGCGCATGTTGACCAGCGCCGCCCGCGCCAGGCCGCGCGGATCGACGGCGCCGTGGCGGAAAAAGCGCCGGTCTTCCACGGCCAGGGTGGCCTTCACCAGCCACGGCGAAATGTCCCGAAGCGCCACCGTTTGCCGGTTGACGCCGCCCTGCAGGGAAGCAATGGTGTTGCCGCCGGCGTCCAGCACAAGGGTTGATTGCGGCATGGAGACGGCCGGAAGCGCGTTGTCCCGCAGCGACATCGCAAGACCGGCCGCAACCGCCAGCAGAGCGGTGGCCGCGATCAGGCCCAGATAGCCCATCATCCGCCCCAGCGCGGCCAAACGGCGCCGGACCCGAAAATTTCCCTTCCCCGCGCTTGCGGCGCGCCTTCCGGCGATAAGCATACCGACGGCTTCGTCCCGTGGCTGTTTCCCGGTTTCGGCTTCGGATGACGGCGCCGAAGCGGTCCGGTCCGGGAACCGCCCGCGGACTTCGCACGATCCGCCGTCCTTCTTCCCGTTGCGGCGGGATTTGGCCGAACGATCGTTCACCGCTGCTTCCCTTCCTTCTTTCTTCGTCGTGGACTGCCCGGAAGTTTTTCCGCCGCGGGACAAGGCGCAAGCTTCGGCGATGCGGGCCGCGGCGGAGCGCGAGACCTCCTGGCGATCATCCCCTAGTATGGAAGAAAGAGGTACGCGGTATTCGGGTGGCGGGAAGTTCGGTTGCTTTTTGGCATGGTTACAATATAATACAATTTGTTGAATCCAAAGCGAGGAAAGAAAAGAGGTGTCGGCCCGTGGGAATCGCGGAACTCTGGTTTACCGAGAAGCAGACGCCGAACGTGGCCATCTCGACCAAGATCAAGCGCATCTACGTGCAGGAAAAGACCGAAATCCAGGAACTGGCCATGGTCGAGACCGAGGCTTTCGGCAACATGCTGTTGCTCGACGGCATCATCATGACCACGGAGCGGGACGAGTTCGTCTACCATGAAATGATGGCCCATCCCGCGCTGGTCACCCATCCGAATCCGGAGCGGGTGCTGGTGGTGGGCGGAGGCGACGGAGGCGTCATCCGCGAGATCCTGAAACACCCCAAGGTGAAAAAGGCGACCCTCGTCGACATCGACGGCAAGGTCATCGAATATTCGAAAAAATACTTGCCGACCATTGCCTGCAAGCTGGACGACCCGCGGGTGGAAGTCCTCGTGAAGGACGGGTTCCTGCACATCCACGAAAGCAAGAACCTCTACGACGTCATTCTGGCGGACACCACGGACCCGATCGGGCAGGCGGCCCGGCTGTTTACCCGCGGATTTTACCACGGCATTTACGAGGCGCTGCGGGAGGACGGCCTGTTCGTGGCGCAGACGGAGGACCCGTGGTTCAACGCCGAGCTCATCGCCAGGGTCCACCGGGACGTGAAGGATGCCTTCCCGATCGTGCGCCACTTCTGGGCCAACGTGCCGACCTACCCGAGCGGCATGTGGACGTTCACCATGGGCAGCAAAAAATACGATCCGCTGGAAGTGGACATCACCAGAATTCCGGACCTGGACACCAAATACTACACGCCGCAAATCCATCAGGCGACGTTCGTATTGCCGAAATTTCTCGCCGATATCGTAAAAGACTGATACGCCCGACGGAGACGCAGCGGCGGTTCAAGGGAGAGAGCGCATGATGCGGCTGGACCAACGATATTCCGGGAACGTGTTTCTGCTCAGTTCGGACGACTATGACGGGGCGCAGGCCGTCATTTACGGCATGCCGATGGATTTTACCGTTTCGTTCCGCCCCGGTTCCCGCTTCGGTCCGGCCCGCATCCGCGAGATGTCCGTCGGGCTGGAGGAATACAGCCCGTATCTCGACCGTTCGCTGGAGGATATCCGCTACTTCGACGCGGGCGACCTTCTCCTGCCTTTCGGCAACGCGGCGCGCAGCCTGGAGATCATCGGGGATTACGCGCGCCGTCTGCTCGCCGACGGCAAGCTTCCCGTCGGCCTCGGGGGCGAACATCTCGTGTCGTGGCCGATCATTCGCGAGGCGCACGCCGCGTACCCGGATCTCGCCGTACTGCACATCGACGCCCACGCCGATCTGAGGGAGCAATACGAAGGCGAGCCGCTGTCCCACGCCACGCCGCTGCGCAAGGTCGCCGAGCTCATCGGCGGCGGGAACGTCTACCAGTTCGGCATCCGCTCCGGTTCGCGGGAGGAGTGGGCGTACGGGAAGGCGAACACCCGCTTTTACCCGTTCGAGGTGCTGGAGCCGCTCCAGCGCGTGCTGCCCGAACTGGCCGGACGGCCCGTGTACGTGACCATCGACATCGACGTGCTCGACCCGTCGTGCGCCCCGGGCACCGGCACCGCGGAAGCCGGCGGCATCACCTCCGCCGAGCTGCTGGCGGCGATTCACGCCATTGCCCGCTCCGGCGTCCGCGTCGTCGGCTGCGACCTGGTGGAAGTGGCGCCGGCGTACGACCCCACGGAGCAGACGCCCATCGTGGCTGCCAAGCTGATCCGGGAGATGCTGCTGGGTTTCATCAAATAAAAATGACGATGGCGGGCAGCCCCGAAAGGGTTGGCCCGCCTTTTTTTGTCGAAAAATCATATGATGCTGCCGCCGACGACGAACAGAAGCCACGCGAGACCGGGCCCGATGGCGAAAAACGCCGCAGCGATGTAAATCAAATTTCGGAAAAACACCCGTTCGTTGACGCCCCTGACGTTCGCCACGATGAGCGCGCCAATGGTGGAAAAGGGGCTGATGTCCACGACGCTGGCCCCGATGACCAGGGCGGAAATCACGCCCACGGTGGAAATGGCCGGGTCCTGCAAAATGGGCACGGTGAGCGGAATGATCGCCGAAATGAGTCCCGTCGTGGAAGCGAAGGCGGAAACGAAGCCGCCGATGTAGGTGGCGATCAAGGAAGCGAGATAGGAATTGCCGACGCCGGCGATAAACTCATTCATCAGTTCCATGGCGCCAAGTTTCTGCATCACGCCGATGTAGGTCACGATGCCGGTAACCATGATGATGACGGTCCACGGAACCTTTTTCAGGGCGTCCGCGGTCTGCGTCGGCGCCAGAAGCGTCAGGATGAGGCCGATCATGAGCGCGCCGAAGCCGATGTCGAGGTCAAAGCCCAGCCCCAGCACCACAAGCGAGACAATGCCCAGGATCGTCATGCTTTTGTGAAAGGTCAGTTTGCCTTCGTGTTCGGCGTGACCGTCCGCCGGCGAACCGGCTTCCACCACCGCATGGCTTTTCATCAATCGCAGGCCGCCGAAGATGACAAAGCAAATGAACGAAATGACGGTGTAGTAAACCAGACAGTTCACAAACAGCGGCACGGAAGACAGTTCGAATCCGTACCTGTCCAGGATGCCCCGGACAATCAGGCCGTAGGGACTGATGGGCGAAAAGGACCCCGCGTAAACGCCGGTCAGCATCAGGACGCTGACCAGAAGCGGATTGATTTTGTATTTATACGCGAGCTGCAAACCGAACGGAAACAGAATCGGGGCAAGCGCGACCGTGGATTCGCCGACGGTCGTCAGGGCTGCCGAGATCACAAACAGGATCCAGGGCAGGAAAGCCACTTTTCCGCCCACCAGCCTGAGGCCCCACGACAGGATCAAATCCAGCGTCCCGTTTCGCTGGGCGATGGCGAACAGGAAGGACACGCCGGCGAGCAGGATCAGCATGTTCACGGGATACGAACCGTAAACATCGTTGATGCCCAGTCCGCCCAGCATCGTGCCGACCACGAACGCCGCGACGAGTCCGAGCAGGCCGATGTTGACGGATACGGCGGCGCCGATGACAAACATCAGGAGCAGCACAATAATCGTCAGAATCTCCAGACTCATACCCTGCATCATGCCTCCAGGTAGGGTTTTGGTACGAAAAGGCGCGGCTGATTTTTGTCGGCTGACGGCGCCGCGCACGAGGTGATATGCCAACGCAATAATCTAAAACCAAATAAGCCACCAGGCGGCTGAAACCGGGGAGGCTGATGCCAAAGGCCATGGCCATCGTCACGGCCAAAATCACCCGGAAGGAGGGCGTTTTCCTGTCGGCAAACCGGCGGCGAAAGGAAAAAACATGCTCACGTTCGGCGCCGCCCATCACGATGGCCTTCAAAGCCCTGACGCCGGTAAAAGCGCTTCCAAGATGCCGGACTTTTTTCTTCCCGTCTCCGATTCTGCTCCGGCTCCGGTCAACCTTTTTCCATCCGATATGTCAAACTGCGAAAATATGTACGTATTCCCAAAAGTGCAATACTGCACCCTATTATAATCTTGCATCTTGCGGTTGTATACGACATTTTTCATGGCCGGCCCGGCCCGGGACGCCGCACGGCGTTGAAATTGCCCGGCATCCTGTTTATAGTAAGGAAAAGACGCAGTCCGGACCGATTTTTGCCTGTTTGGAGGATCGAAACGCGATGAGTGTGTTGGAAAGGTTGAACGGCAAGGTGCGGGAGGCGCTGGAGGAAGCGGCCGTGAAGGCGGGCATCGTCTCCTCCCGGGAAGAGCTCCCTCCGTTCGTGCTGGAAGCGCCGAAAGAAAAAGTCCACGGCGACCTCGCGACGAATCTGGCGATGCAGCTTGTCAGGGTGGCCAAACGCAACCCGCGCCAGATCGCCGAGGAGCTGCTCAGGGAACTGGACCTGTCCGGGGCCTTCATCCGGTCGGCGGAAATCGCCGGTCCCGGGTTCATCAATTTCCGGCTGGACAAAAGCTACCTGCACCAGGTGATCGGCGAAGTCCTCGCGCAGGGCGATCGTTACGGCAGCGTCGACGTCGGGCGGGGCCGCTCTGTCCAGGTGGAATTCGTCAGCGCCAATCCGACCGGCAGCCTGCACCTGGGCCACGCCCGGGGAGCCGCCGTCGGCGACGCGCTGTGCAACCTGCTGGAATTCGCGGGATTCCGGGTGACGCGGGAGTATTACATCAACGACGCCGGCAACCAGGTGGTCAACCTGGCCAAATCCCTCGAGGCGAGATACAAGCAGGCCCTGGGCCTGGAAGCGGAGATGCCGGAAGACGGGTATTACGGTGAGGACATCGTCGAATTCGCCCGCGAGCTGGCCGAGCGGGAAGGCGACCGGCTGCTCGGGCTGCCCGAGGAGGAGCGGCTGGCTTATTTGCGCGAATACGGGCTGTCCCGGGAACTGGACAAGATCCGGCGCGATCTGGAACGCTTCCGCGTGCGCTTCGACAACTGGTTCAGCGAAACGTCCCTGTATGAATCCGGGCGCGTGGAAGCGGCGCTGAACGCCCTCCGGGAAAAAGGCCAGGTCTACGAAAAGGACGGGGCGGTCTGGCTGGCCTCGACGGCATTCGGCGACGAAAAGGACCGCGTGCTCGTCAAGAACGACGGGAGCTACACGTACCTGACGCCGGACATCGCCTATCACATGGATAAATACGCCCGCGGCTACGACCTGATGATCAACATCTGGGGCGCCGACCACCATGGGTACATTCCGCGGCTGAAGGCGGCCCTGGCGGCGCTCGGCCACGACCCGGACAAGCTGAAGGTGCTCATCGCCCAGATGGTCAGCCTGTACCAGAACGGGGAAAAGGTGCGGATGTCCAAGCGGACCGGCAAGGCGGTCACGATGGAAGAGCTGATGGACGAGGTGGGCGTGGACGCGATCCGCTACTTCTTCACCATGCGCGACATCGACACGCACCTCGATTTCGACATCGACCTGGCGGTGTCCGCTTCCCACGAAAACCCCGTCTATTACGTGCAGTACGCCCACGCGCGGATCTGCAGCATTTTCCGGCAGGCGAAGGAGATGGGCATCGAGCCGCCGCCGCACGAGGGAGCCGATCTTTCGCCGCTGTCGACCGAAGCGGAATACGATTTGCTGCGCAAGATGGGCGAGTTCCCGCAAGCGGTGGCGGCGGCGGCCGCCGCCTTCGAACCGCATCATCTGATCCGCTACGTGTATGAACTGGCGGCCCTGTTCCACAGCTACTACAAGGCGGAACGCGTGCTGACGGACGATGCGGCGCAGACGCGGGCCCGCCTGCTTCTGGCGGCCGCGGTCCGCACCGTTATCGCCAATTGCCTCCGGCTGGTCGGGGTTTCCGCCCCCGAGCGGATGTGACGGCCCCGTACCGGAGAACCGCTCAAAACATGGCGTCCGCCGTCTCCAGCATGCGCACCACGTCCAGCATGCCCGCCGTCTGCGGCGCGTTCCGGCCGCTCAGCGGGCGGGCGGAGGTGCGCACGATTTTCATGATCTGGGCGGGGGTCAGTCCGGGCCGGTAGGCGAGCAGCAGCGCGATGGCTCCGGTGACGTGGGAAGTGGCCATCGATGTGCCGCTCATCTCGCGGTGTCTGCCCCTGGGCCAGCAGGAATAGATCCGCTCGCCCGGCGCGTAGATGTCGATTTCCCGGCTCCGGTTGGTGAACGAAGCGACGCGGCCGCGGCGGTCCAGGGCGCCCACGGCGAGGGAATGCCCGCTGCGGGCGGGGAAATCCACCGAACCCCGCTTGCTGTCGTTGCCGGCGGAAGCGACGATCATGAGGCCCGCCCGCCAGGCGCCCGCCACCGCGATTTCCAGCGAACTGCTGCTGCGGTCCATGCCGAAGCTCATGTTGATCACGTCCATCCGGTTGCGGACGCACCAGTCGATGGCCCGGACGATGTCGGACACATAGGCGGTGCCGCCCGCGTCGAAGGCTTTCACGGGATATACCGAGGCGCGCGGAGCCACGCCGATCATGCCGCGCAGCCGGTTCGCCGCGGCGATTGTTCCCGTGATGTGGGTGCCGTGTCCGTTGTCGTCATAGGGCGGCATGGAGCGGTGAAGCAGGTTGACGCCCTGCTGCAGCGAATGGCGCAGGTCGGGATGGAGGAAATCAACGCCGGTGTCGATGACGCCCACCTTTACGCCGTAACCCGTCGTCCGGTTCCACACTTCCGGCGCGCGGATGCGGAGCACGCCCCAAGGGATGCCGTCCTGCACGGGACTGGCCGCGTCGTCCGCGGCGCTTCTCCGCTGCGGCGCCGCCCGCGCGTGGTTCGGGGCAAGGCGGACTTTCCGCGGCGTCGCGCGCAGACGGCGGCCCGGAGCGGCCCGCAATTTTCGCAGAGCGCTACGAGCCCGGGGACGACGGGCGCCGGCGGCGCTGTGCCGGATCACCGCGTCTTCCTCGCACGTCACGGCGTGGCGGAAGGCTTCGGGAAGTTCGGCGGCGGGCAGCGGGCAGGCCAGTCCCCGGATGATGCCAAGGGGAACGATCAGGCGGGCGAGGGCGGGATGCCGCCGCTGCGCCGAACGCAGTTCGCGCAGACAACTCATGTAATCCGCGGCATTGCGGAAGCGCAGGATTCGCCGGGGAGCGGATTCCCCGGCGCATGCGGCGCGCTGCAGCCATCGGCCAAAACGGCTTGCGTCCAAAGGCGCCACCCCCAAAACGTGCTTCCCCATCTTACGTGCTTTGTCCCTTCGGAGATTGGGGAATTTGCCCCCGTGTCCTCCATATTTGGGCTGGGCGAAGGAACGGGGGGCCGCTGTCGGACCGGACGAAGGAAACGGTACCGTGGCGGCGCGGCGGGACGGGGACGAGCGGCCATGGGGCGGCTCCCCGGCTGGCTTGAAATTTTTCTGGAAATAAGGTTTAATGGATGGATGACGCAAAGCGGAGCGAACGGCGGATGACCGGGTTGTTCGCCCGTATCGGCGCGCGTTTGCCGCTCGAGAACGAGAGGATGGGAAACAGGTGGCCGAATACAACCTGAAAATCGACAAGGATAAAATCATGGAAATGCCGATGGTGGATCTCGCTTTCGAAGTGCTGAAAGCGAAGAACCAGCCGCTTTATTACCGCGACCTGATGGCGGAAATCGCCAAAATCAGGGGGCTTTCCGAGGCGGAAGTCAACGAGGTGATCGCCCAGCTCTACACGGAAATCAACATCGATGGGCGGTTCGCCTGCGTTGGCGGCAACGTCTGGGGTCTCAAGCGCTGGTATCCGGTGGAGAAAGCCGACGACCAGGTGGTGGGAGGGGGCCGGTATCCGCTGGTCATCAACGACGAGGACGACATCGAAGACGAGGATCTGTACGTGGAGGAAGAAGAGGACGCGTACCTTCCGGAAGAAGAAGGATACGGCCTGTTCGACGAAGAGCGCGACGAATTGTTTGACGAAGGCGAGGAAACGGCCGATCTGGACGAAGACGTCGTGCTGGACGACGAGCCGCCCGTCCTGGGAGACGAGCTGGAAGACGAAAGTCTGGCGGAAGAGTTCGAGGACGCGGAGGATGCCGATTTCGAGGAAGAGGAAACGGAAGAGGACGAGGACCTCTGAGCCATCCGGGATTGGCACGGCGGTCCCTTGACACCGCCGCCATGGAAAGGATAAACTAATGCTTGGGCTACAGCCGCGTTGAAGCGCGGAGCCATGGAATGACCGAAAAAGTGCCCCCGCTCGGGGAGCTTCGGCGACGGAGCTTGCCGGCAGGGCGGCGCTTTTTTTGTTGGCCGGGCCCTCCGGGTTGGCGGCTCCCGCGGGAGGGACGGTCCGCATTGCGTCCAAGACTGACGGTGGGAGGTTTCGACAGCGTGGCAAAATACATTTTCGTAACCGGCGGGGTCGTATCTTCCCTGGGCAAGGGGATTACCGCGGCTTCGCTGGGCAGGCTCCTCAAAAGCCGCGGATTGAAAGTCACCATCCAGAAGTTCGATCCGTACATCAACGTCGACCCGGGCACGATGAGCCCGTATCAGCACGGAGAGGTGTTCGTGACCGAAGACGGGGCCGAGACGGATCTGGACCTCGGGCATTACGAACGGTTCATCGACATCAACCTGTCCCAGAACAGCAACGTGACGACGGGCCAGATCTATTCCGCGGTCATCAGCAAGGAGCGGCGCGGTGAATATTTGGGCGGAACCGTCCAGGTCATTCCCCATATCACCAACGAAATCAAGGACCGGGTATTCCGGGCGGGCCGGGACGCCGACGTGGTCATCACCGAAATCGGCGGCACGGTGGGCGACATCGAGAGTCTGCCGTTTCTCGAGGCGATCCGGCAGATTCGCACGGACGTCGGCCGCGACAACGTCCTTTACGTCCACGTGACCCTTGTCCCCTACATCAAGGCCGCCGGCGAGGTCAAGACCAAGCCGACCCAGCACAGCGTCAAGGAACTGCGCAGCATCGGCATCCAGCCCAACGTCATCGTGTGCCGCACGGAGCATCCGCTGGCGGATGATATCAAGCGCAAGATCGCGCTGTTCTGCGACATCGAACCCCATGCGGTCATCGAGGCGCGGGACGCCTCGACGCTGTACGAGGTTCCGCTCATGCTTCGCGAGCAGGGGCTGGACGATTACGTCGTCGCCCAACTCGGGCTGGACGCGGGTCCGCCGGACATGGCGGAATGGGAATCCCTCGTGCGGCGCGTCAAATCCCCGAGCAGGACGACGGAAATCGCCATCGTGGGCAAATACGTCTCCCTGCACGACGCCTATCTCAGCATCGTGGAGTCGTTGGGGCATGCCGGCATCGACGCGGGCGCGGAAGTGAAAATCCGCTGGATCAGCGCCGAGGACGTGACGCCGGACAACGTGGCGAAGCTGCTGGAGGGCGCGGACGGCGTGCTGGTGCCCGGCGGTTTCGGGGACCGCGGCATCGAGGGGAAAATCACCGCCATCCGCTACGCCCGCGAAAACCGGCTGCCGTTTTTCGGCATCTGCCTCGGCATGCAGCTGGCCGTCGTGGAATTCGCCCGCAACATGGCCGGGCTGGAAGGCGCCCACAGCTCGGAGTTCCGGTCCGACACGCCGCATCCGGTCATCGATCTCATGCCGGAACAGAAGGAAATCGAAGATCTGGGGGGCACGATGCGGCTGGGCTCGTATCCCTGCAAGCTGGCGCCGGGCAGCCTCGGCGCACAATGCTACGGGACGGAGCTGGTGACGGAACGCCACCGCCACCGTTATGAATTCAACAACGAATACCGCGAGCGCCTGGAAAAAGCCGGCCTGCGCATTTCCGGCACTTCGCCCGACGGACGGCTGGTGGAGATGATCGAGCTGCCGGACCATCCGTGGTTTCTCGCGGTCCAGTTCCATCCGGAATTCACCTCGCGCCCCAACCGGCCGCAGCCTTTGTTCCGCGAATTTGTCAAAGCCGCGCTCCGGCACCGCGAAGGTTTGCTGAAATAGGACAGGCCGCATGAAATCCGCGCCCGTCCTGGGGTTGTCCGCGATTTTTTCAAATCCCGGAAGGATTCCGCCCTCCTGTCTCGAAATCAAAAATAGGGAACCAGGAATCGGAGGAAATGCCGGGAATACATCCTTTTGGAGGGATGGGCTTGGACAGGAAAAAGCTTCTTATCGTGGACGACCAGGCAGGGATCCGGATTCTTCTGACGGAAGTGTTTGGGGCCGAGGGTTACGAAACGTTCCAGGCGGCCAACGGGAAGGACGCGCTGGCCATCGTTCGCGAACATGCTCCCGACCTGGTGCTCCTGGACATGAAGATTCCCGGAATGGACGGTTTGGAGATTTTGAAGCAGATCAAGGAGATCAATAAGGATATCAAGGTTATCATGATGACCGCCTACGGAGAATTGGACATCATCCGGCAGGCGACCGAGCTCGGCGCCCTCATGAACTTCACGAAGCCCTTTGACATCGACGAACTGCGCATTGCGGTAAGCGCGCACCTGGACGGGGGATCTTCCTCCGTCTACGCTGCCGGAAGCTGAAGTCCGCGGGGACGGCGGCCGGGCGGGAAGGCGTCCGGCGGGCGATCCGCCGCGCCCGCGCCGCGTCCCGTCGTATTTCGCAGGAATTGTTTGTATGTTATAATACATCAGGTACCTACGGCATAACGTCATATTTTTTTCCCCAACCTTGGTTAGTTCCCGCAACGGCACTTGTACCGAAATTCGCACCGGAGGAGAGGTATTGTATGCCGCTTGTGCCCATGACCGAATTTTTGCCGAAAGCCAAAGCCGGTAAATTTGCGGTCGGACAATTCAACGTGAACAATCTGGAATTCGCGCAGGCCATCGCCGAGGCCGCGGCCGAGGAACGTTCGCCGGTCATCTTCGGCGTGAGCGAAGGCGCGTTGAAATACATGGGCCTGGAGTACACCGTGGCCATTGCCGAAGCGGCGGCAAAGACGAGCGGCGTACCCGTCGCGCTCCACCTGGACCACGGCAGCAGCTTCGAGATCGCGATGAAGTGCATTCGTGCCGGTTTTTCTTCGGTCATGTTTGACGGTTCCCATTATCCCTTCGAAGAAAATGTCCGTTTGACCAAAGAGATCGTGAAAGCGGCGCACGCGATGGGGGTATCCGTGGAAGGCGAACTGGGCACCATCGGCGGCGTCGAGGACGACATCAGCGTGGACGAGGCGGAAGCGGCCCTCGCCAAGCCGGAAGAAGCCATCCGCTTCTACGAGGAAACCGGCGTCGACGCCCTGGCCATCGCCGTGGGCACGGCGCACGGCATGTACAAGGGCGAGGTCAAAATCCGTTTTGACATCATTGATGCCGTTGCTTCCAAAATTCCGGTGCCGATCGTCCTGCACGGCGGCTCGGGCGTTCCCGACGACATGATCCGCGAGGCGATCCGCCTCGGGGTCGGCAAAATCAACGTGAACACGGAAAATCAAATCGCCTGCACCAACAAGATTCGCGAACTCCTCGGCAAAGACGCCAAACTCTATGATCCCCGCAAATACCTTGGTCCCGCCCGCGAAGCCATGAAACAAGTGGTCAGGGAAAAAATCCGCCTGTTTGGCAGCAACAATCAGGCATAGATCCGGAGGCGGCCCGGGCGCCGTCTGCCCGGCCACTGCCGGTCGGAGGTCCCACGCCCGGTTTTCGCCCATCAATCTCCCGGAGGATTTGCGCTTTCATGGACAAACTGATCATTCGCGGAGGCCGGCCTCTTCGCGGCACTGTAAGCATCAGCGGAGCCAAAAACAGCGCCATTGCCCTGATTCCGGCGGCCATACTGGCGGAATCCACGGTGCGGCTTGACAACTTGCCCCATTTGAGCGACGTTTACGTCTATCGTGAATTGCTGGAGGAGCTGGGCGCCACCGTCACCTGGGAAGGCGACAGCATGACCATCGACCCCGCCCACATGAAACCCGTTCCGATGTTCAACGGCAAGGTGAAAATGCTGAGGGCTTCCTATTATTTGATGGGAGCCCTGCTCGGCCGTTTCGGCGAAGCGGTGATCGGGCTGCCCGGCGGCTGCAATTTTGAGCCCCGGCCGATCGACCAGCACATCAAGGGATTCGAGGCGCTGGGCGCGGAAGTGCGCAACGAGCGCGGCGCCATCCACCTGAAAGCCGGGAGGCTGAAAGGCGCCCGGATTTACCTGGACGTGGTCAGCGTGGGCGCCACCATCAACATCATGCTGGCCGCCACGCGCGCCAAGGGTGCCACCATCATCGAGAACGCCGCCAAGGAACCGGAAATCGTCGACGTGGCCACCCTGCTCAACTCCATGGGCGCCAAGATCAAGGGGGCGGGAACCGAGACCATCCGCATCGAAGGGGTCGACAGCCTGGGCGGCTGCCGCCACTCCATCATCCCCGACCGCATCCAGGCCGGCACCTACATGATCGCCGCCGCGGCCACGCGGGGGGACGTCGTCATCGACAACATCATTCCGAAACATGTGGAAGCCGTGACCGCCAAACTGCAGGAAATGGGCGTTCACGTCTACGAAATGGACGAAGCGATCCGCGTCGTCGGCCAGCCCGAATACGAGGCCGTCGACGTGAAGGCGCTGGTGTATCCCGGTTTCGCCACGGACCTGCAGGCGCCCATGACCAGCCTTCTGACGCAGGCCCGGGGCGTCAGCGTGCTCACCGATTACGTTTACAGCAACCGTTTCAAACATGTCCCCGAACTGCTGCGGATGGGCGCAAAAATCCGCGTGGAAGGCCGTTCGGCCATCATCGAGGGCGGTCCCCTCAACGCGGCCAAGGTCAAGGCGACGGACTTGCGCGCCGGCGCCGCGCTGGTCATCGCCGCGCTGACGGTGGACGGCGTGACGGAAATTTCGGGCATGCGGTATGTGGACCGCGGATATGAAAGACTGGACGACAATTTGCGGGGACTGGGCGCCGAAGTGTGGCGCGAATGACCGATGGGAAGGGATGTTCGTTGACCGATTTAATGATGGCCGATCTGGAAGAGATGAAACTCACCGAGCTGTACAAACTGGCGCGGGAGTATGAGATTCCGTCCTACGGCCACATGAAAAAGAAAGAATTGATTCTGGCCATCCTCCGCGCCCAGGCGGAGAAAAGCGGCCATATGTTCATGGAAGGCGTGCTGGAGATCATGCCGGAAGGGTACGGATTTCTCCGGCCCATCAATTATTTGCCCAGCGCCGAGGATATTTACATTTCGCAGTCGCAAATCCGGAAATTCGACCTGCGCACGGGCGACCTGGTTTCCGGCCGTTGCCGCGCGCCCAAGGAAAACGAGAAGTATTTCGGCCTGCTGCAGGTGAATGCGGTCAACGGCGAAAAACCGGAAGCCGCCGCGGAACGCCTGCACTTTGCAGCCCTGACACCGTTGCATCCCCAGGAAAAGCTCGTGCTGGAAACTTCCCCCGAGCGTTTGTCCACCCGGATCATCGATTTGCTGGCGCCGGTCGGCCTTGGCCAGCGGGGCCTGATCGTGTCGCCGCCCAAGGCGGGGAAAACCCTGCTGCTCAAGGAAATCGCCAACAGCATCTCCACCAACCGGCCGGACATCGACCTGTTCATCCTGCTGATCGACGAGCGTCCGGAAGAAGTGACGGACATGCAGCGGTCGGTCAAGGCGGAAGTGGTGGCGTCGACGTTCGACGAACTGCCGGAGCACCACATCAAGGTCGCCGAAATGGTGCTGGAGCGGGCGCAGCGCCTGGTGGAGCACAAGCGCGACGTGGTCATTTTGCTGGACAGCATCACCCGTCTGGCGCGGGCCTACAACCTGGTGGTTCCCCCGTCGGGCCGCACCCTTTCCGGCGGGATCGACCCCGCCTCGTTTCACCGGCCCAAGCGGTTTTTCGGCGCCGCGCGCAACGTGGAAGAAGGCGGCAGCCTGACGATTCTGGCCACCGCGCTCATCGACACCGGTTCCCGGATGGATGACATCATCTATGAAGAATTCAAGGGAACCGGCAACATGGAGCTGCATCTGGACCGCAAGCTGGCGGAGCGCCGGATCTTCCCGGCCATCGACATCCGCCGCTCGGGCACGCGGCGGGAAGAGCTGCTGATGACGAAAGAGGAACTGGACAAGGTGTGGGCGATCCGCAAATCGATGGTGGACACCCCCGAATTCGTGGAGCAGTTTTTGAAGCGCCTGGCGGCCACCAAAACGAACGAAGAATTCCTGTCCAGCATCGGCGCCGGAGAATCGTCTTCGGGCACGGTGCGGCGGACCGTGCGCGGAAGCTGACCGCGGAAATCGGCTGCGGAAGCTGTCCCGGAAAACATCTGCGGAAGCCGTCCCCGGATGACGGCCGGAAAAATCGCGGCACGGGCGGGTTGGCACGGAGCTTCCTTCGTGCTATAATCGTCAAGTGTCCACAAACTCTGGATTCGCAGGGAATCCAGGGCGGAAAGAGGTGAAGGGCCATGAAACAGGGGATCCATCCGGAATATCATATCACGACGGTGACCTGCGCCTGCGGGAACAGCTTCGAAACCGGGTCGATCAAGCAAAACCTGCGCGTGGAAATTTGCTCGGTATGCCATCCGCTGTTTACGGGCAAGCAGAAATTCGTCGACACCGGCGGGCGCGTTGACCGGTTCAGAAAGAAATACGGCATGTGAGCGGCGGGAGCGGCTTTTCCGGACCGCTGCATAACGATCGGACCCCCGTTTCATCCTAACGGATGGAAGGGGGTTGTTTCATGCTTTCATTCGGACGTACATCGGCGGCCGTCATGGCCTGCGCCCTCCTGGCCTGCGCCTTTGCCGCTTTTGCGGGATGTTCGCGGGAAGACGTCCAGTCTTCGAACAAGGCGCAGACGATGTCCAATTTGAGCGGAAGAGGGGGGCTTCTGGATTACAGCCCCTTCACCCACAGACACGATGCCGAGTCCATGCGGGAAGCGGTCCTGCGCGTGCCGGGGGTGACGGGCGCCCACTTCCAGTTCGACGGCGCCAATGCCTATGTGACGCTTGTCGTCCGGAACGATCTGCAGCCGCAGGAGATCCCGACGGTGGAAAGCCAGGCGGCGACGACGCTGCGCTTCAATTTTCCCCGCTACGTGTTCCACATGCAACCTTCGATCCGGGAGGAAAATTCACGGGCGGAGGCGCAGCGGACCGGGCCGCGGGAGCGCCAGCCGGCGCAGACGCCCAACAGATAATGGCCGTGTCAAGCGTCTGTGAATATGTCAGGTTAACTGTTCTATGAAAATGTCAGGGAGATGATAGCTGATTAAACAGCCGCCGTCCTCTTGCAGACTAGCCGGATGCTGTGCTACGCTGTAACTGCTTGCTGGAGAATGGTTTTCTCCAGGGATGGTTTGCAGCGGGCTTGCGCGGGGACGCAGGCGCCGCTTCTTTTTTGGC
>Ga0207863_100065_pt1 | contig 70245 bp, 64 predicted proteins | sample CeladaPassaD2F12_FD_187497 | JGI IMG/M metagenome (GOLD analysis project Ga0207863, IMG submission 187497) | Cellulose-adapted microbial communities from the Joint BioEnergy Institute, USA - Passage D2F12 (SPAdes) (version 2) | ecosystem: Engineered > Bioreactor > Continuous culture >... | reverse complement strand
ACTTCGGAAAGCACAGTCCCTGGTCATCGGTGTTGGAGAGGGTTTACCGGGCGTTTGCATGACACGGGCATGATGCAGGAGACGCTTTGGAACGACCTGTCGTCCGCCAGGTCTGTTTGGCATTCATAGATTTGAATTGACAAGCTATGATATGCGTCCTTCTGCCATCGTAAAAAGCCAGTTCTTACGACCATCACAGAAAAAATGACTAAAATTACCGGTTTCAGAAACCGGGTTCCGAAACTATCCGCGGACGATCACGGATTCAGGTTCAAGTTTCTCAAGGTTAGAACAACATAATGTAAGATTTAATTACAATCAATGGGGCATTTTCAAAAAAATTCTGTAAAGTTAAAATAGATAATGTAACGTTTGATTTATTTATACGTCAATTTATCTTACATTGGAAATACCGAATCCCAATGAAACGATTAAGATATTCAATGAAAAGGTTTGCCGGAAGCGCGTCGGAGGTGAAGCATCATGAACATGGATCAGCTGCAGGCATTCGTGTACATTGTGCAGCACGGGACGTTCACCAAGGCGTCGGAGCTTCTGTATGTGCCGCAACCGACTTTGTCCATCCGCATCCAGTTGCTGGAGAAGGAATTGGGCGTGCGCTTGTTTGACCGGCAGAAAAAGGCGATCACCCTGACCGCCGCCGGGAGCGAGTTTTACAAATTCGCCATGAACATGCTCAAGGCGCTGGAAGACACGAAAGCCGCCATGCGGGAGCTGGCGTCGGACCGGGTGACCACGCTTCGTTTCGGCATTCCGTTTTCCTACGGCATCATCGTCGCGGGGCTCGTCCCGTACATCGCCAGGCAGGTTCCGAAGGTGCGTTTTTCCTTCCACCAGGCGATTTCCGAAACGGTGATCGAGGGCCTGAAAAACCGCTCCCTCGACATCGGCATCACCTACATCGAAACGTACGACAAACAGCTTGTCTTCGAGCGGATCGACCGGCAGCCGATCCGGCTGATCGTCCCTCCGGGGCATCCGCTGGCCGGATTGTCCGAGGTCGACCTTGAACGGGTGGCCGGAGAAGCCCTCATCCTGGTCAAAAGCAACACGCCCCTGCGCAACCTGATCGAGGCCGGTTTTTCCAAGGCCCGGCTCAAATACAACGTCTACATCGAAACCGACAACGTCCAGATTATCAAGGAACTGGTGAAAAACAACCAGGGCGTCTCGCTCATGCCGGAACGCCTCGTGCACGGCGAGCTGGCCGAAGGTTCCCTGCGGGCGGTGCCGATTCGCCGGTCGCCGTTCCGCTCGTGGAAGGCGTATCTGAGCTATTGCACCGACAACGACCATCGGATGGACACCCTGCTTTATGTCACCGGGTTGATCAAGGAATTTTTCAGCGATGCCAAAAATCCGGGGGAACCGTCCGGCACCGTCGGCCTGACGTCGTGACCGGCGGAGGGAGTGGGTAGCGGTGGGCGGTGAGGCGCGGGACGGCGGACGGGCCGCGGAACGGCGGGCAGCGCACCGCGGGACGGTGGGCCCCGAGTCGAGAACCGGCGGATCCCCTGACGCGGACAGGCAGGTCGCGAGGCCCGCACCGGCGGGATACCGCCACCGGCCGCACAGGCACGCGGGTGTCGATCCGCGCACTGGCAGGGCTGTGTCGCCAGACGGCACAGGCACGAGGCAGGCAATCCCCAGGGTTGCCTTTTTGTTTTAGCGGACATACAGTCCGAAAAAACACGATGAAAACGGTTTCGTGCAAATATTGCGGACATATGGTCCTTAAAAACACTTTCGAAGCTGGTTGAAGGCGGTTCCAGAAGAAAAATTCATTGGATAACGGACTGTATGTCCGAAAAAATGAAACGAAACCGTTTTCCAGGCATCTTTTCGAACTGTATGTCCGAAAAGATGGCGTACGGCTCCAGGTTGACTTTTTCGTTCGCCGGGGTATAATTAGCGAAAAAATGGAATGGCGATGAAGAGAAAGAGTACGCCTGCGGGAGCGCTGCAGAGAGCCGGTGGGTGCTGCGAACCGGTGCGTGAACCTGGCGGAATGGGTCTCGGAGCCGGCGGCGGAACGGCCGTATGCACCTGCAGGATACGGCCCGATGCCTTCCCGGAGGTTCCCCGTTATCGGAACGCAGAGGTTTCACGGCCGTGCGCAGAATACCGCCGATGATGGCGCTGCCGGCCGCGAAGCGAAGAAGGGTGGCACCACGGCTTTCCGTCCCTTGGACGGAAGGCCGTTTTTCATGGAAACAGACCAAACAGACCATACGAAGGGAAAGGCGGTTGAGAACGACATGTCCGGAAACGACAAAAAAAGGGTGCTGTCCGGCATCCAGCCGAGCGGCCTGCTCACCCTGGGCAACTACATCGGCGCCATGCGCAATTTCGTGGCGCTGCAGGATGAGTGCGAATGCTTTTTCACGGTGGTCGACCTGCACGCGGTCACGGTTCCGCAGGAGCCGGCCGCGCTCAGGGATAACACGGAGGCGGTGGCGGCGCTCTTCGTGGCGGCGGGCATCGATCCGAAGAAGGCGGCGATTTTCGTCCAGTCGCACGTGCCTGCCCACGCGGAGCTGGGCTGGCTGATGACGACGATGGCCTACATGGGCGAGCTGGAGCGGATGACGCAATTCAAGGACAAGTCGGCAGGGAAGGAAGCCGTCGGCGCGGGGCTGTTCGTCTATCCTGCGCTCATGGCGGCGGACATTCTGCTGTACGACGCGCATCTGGTGCCGGTGGGAGACGACCAGAAGCAGCATCTGGAGTTGACGCGGGATCTGGCCATCCGGTTCAACCGGCGCTACGGGGAGACGTTCGTCGTGCCCGAACCCTACATCCCCCAGGTGGGGGCCCGCATCATGTCGCTGGACGACGCCTCCAAGAAAATGAGCAAAAGCAACCCGAATCCGGGCAGCTACATCGCGCTGCTGGACCCGCCGGACGCGGTGCGCAAAAAAATTTCCCGCGCCAAGACGGACCTGGGACGGGAAGTGGTATACGATCCGCAGAACAAGCCGGAAATCAGCAACCTGATGACCATTTACGCCCAGTGCGCGGGCGTGACGCTGGAGGAAGTGCAAAGGCGGTTCGAAGGCAAAGGCTACGGCGACTTCAAAAAGGAGCTGGCCGAAGCCGTCATCGCCGTCCTCGAGCCCCTGCAGGCCACCTACCGCGACATCCGCGGCTCCGGCGCGATCATCGACATCCTGCGCGAAGGCGCAGAGCGGGCGTCGGCCGTGGCCGAGGCCACGCTGCGGCGGGCGAAGGAAGCGATGGGATTTCTGCAGCTGAAATGAAGGACCCGGCCGAAAAGGCCGGGTTTCATTTTTGCCGCCTGGCTTCGGACCGGACTTTGACCGCAAAGCCGCTGCCGATGGTTCCGGCCGCCAGCAGCGCAAACAGCGCGGCCAGCCACAGGTTGTGGCTCAGGGCGACCGCCGTGGCGGCCAGCCAAAAGACGGCAAAAACGGCAAAAAACAAGGCAAGCGGTTTGCTCATGATTTCCACGTCTCCCCGGGATAAAATGATGCGGTCTTTGCATACTAACTATCGCAAGCTTGCGCAAACCCACCACGCTATGCGAAAGGAGCAAACGCCCATGGCGAGAAGCAATCAATTGGTCGTTCCGCAGGCGAAAGCCGCGCTGCAAAACTTGAAGATGGAAGCCGCCCAGCAACTGGGCGTGCAAATTCCGGCGGACGGCTACTACGGCCACATGAGCGCTCGCGACACCGGTTCGCTCGGGGGCTACATCACCAAGTCCCTGATCGGCATCGCCGAGCAACAGCTGCAAGGGCGCCGCTTCTAAGGGCCCGTCCAGCCGGGGAAAGCCCGAGGCAACTCGGGCTTTTTTATATGCCGTCCGGCGCACACCGGCCCGCCGGACCGATTCGGTCGCTTTTATCATAATGCAGCGGCGCGCGTTTGTCACCCGCCGCCCCCTGCGAATTTTTTCCCGTTCAACCATCCGATGTGGGAACGCAGCGGTTCGCCCTTCTTGTCGAGCAGCACGATGGCCGCGAACGGGTTTTGCCGTTGGGCGGGAAAGCGCAGGTCGATCCAGCGCACCTCGTATCCCCAATCCTTCGGATGCACCTGTACGCAGGCGAACGGCGTGAGCTTCAGCAGCGTCTGCACGTCCGGATGGCGGCTGGCCGCGTCCACCTGGGGCCCGTTATGGCTCTTCAGCACGTCGAGCCATTTCAGCCCGCCGGACGGTCTCCATTCACCGATGGCGTACACGCCGCCTTCGGATTCCTTGAGCACGCTCCACCGCCTGAGGGACAGGGTCGGCAGCAGGGCGTAGCGGTCACCGGGGCGGTGCGCGGGATCCAGCGCGGGCAGGCGGCGGACGATCAGGCGCCTCTCCAGGGTCCGCCAGGCGAAATATAAGGCCAAAAGGGTGTACATGACGGCAAACAAGGCGCCGGGACGCACCCGGTCTCCGCCGGCGACCCAAATCGTGATGGCCGCAAGGTGCGCCCCGAACACGACCGGATCGATGATGTGGACCGCGCTCCAGGCGATCCATTTCCGGCTGAACGGCCAAAAGCCCTGCGTGCCGTAAGGGTTGAACAAGTCGGTGGCCACGTGTACGGCCGTGGACAGCAAAATCCACGGCGCCACCCGATGCCAGGGGATGTCGGGGAACAGCACGGCGACGAAGGCGGTGATCAGCCCCGTCCACACGAACAGAAACGGCACGGAATGGCTGATGCCCCGGTGGTGCCGCAGGTAGACGGGGTAGCTTTTCAATTTCAGCAGGATGTCCGCGTCGGGAGCCTGGGAACCCAGCACGGTGCCGACCACGACCGCCCACTGTCCCGAAGGATGCTCCGCCAGGAAGGGGTCGCTCAGCGCCAGACCGCCCAGCCCCAGCCCGAACAAAAGATGAGTGCCCGTATCCATTCGCTGGTCCGCTCCCGTTCGCCGGATGATGCCGGATGATGTCGGCAGGCGGGCCCCGATGCTTGCCGGCGGTTGTCCAAAGCGGGGTCATTTGTGGTAAAGTATGGGCAGCAAAGGGAGAAAATATCCGGAAGGCCGCCGGGCCGGACCCCGGCCTGCAGGCGTACGGAACATCCTATGACGGGGGGAATCGGAAGTGAGGGCGGAGGACGGGGTGCTCGTTTTTTGCGAATACCGGATTCCGGACGAACACCGCGAAGCGTTTCTCGACTGGGTCCGCCGTGCACCGGAGCGCTGGGAAGGCGCGCTGCTGGCGGAAAACGAAACGCAGCCCGGCGTCTTTGTCGAAATCCGGCTGGCGCCGGACGCCGGACAAGCCCTGCGCATGGAAGAGGAACGCCGCGAAGGACGTTCCGGCTTCAGTGAAATGGAGCCTTGGGTGAAAGGCGGCCGCGCGGGGGTGCGTGTCTGGCGATTCCGTCCCGCTTACGGCCGCTGGGCAGACGTCATGCCGAACGGCAGCTGATAGTTGAGCGGCTCGTCGAAGGTGATGTAGTCCAGGTTGATCGTGAGCAGCAGGTACCGCGTGCCCGTGTTCGGATCGCTGATGACGATGTGGTCCCTGCCGGCCGCTTCGAGCACGCCCCGGAACACCTTGGCGTTCCACTCCCGGTTGTTTTCGAAGGTCATGTAGATGGTGGCTTCCTTGCCAAGGTTCATGCGCAGGATGTTTTCCACGTAGGATTCTTCGACGGGAGGCGTGGGCAGCACCACCCCGCCGGGCGTGATGGGCGCGCCGCTGATTGCCGTGCCGGGGGCGGGGCCCAATGCCGCCGTATAAGGCGCGTAAGTGGAATACGGAGAATACGGATAGCCCGCCGCGCCAGGCTGCGCGTAGGCGTAAGGCGAGGCATAAGGGGTTGCGGTCGGATACGACGGGTATTTGCCGTACAAGGGAAATTCCTCCTTTCCTTGCAACTTGCGCACTCGCGGGTTACGGGTAAATCCGCGGGCAGTCTCCCGGATCGGGAGCGAAAAAGCAATGGTTCTTGAATCTTCCGGTATGCCGCTGGTTGTACCAGGAGGAGGGACAATCGCCGGTGGGACGGAAAAACCACAGCGCGTGGGTGGCCGGATGCTGCCGTTCCCCGTTCACGACGCGCCTGGCCAGGGCAATGTCCCTTTCCCGGGCGGCCTGGTAAAAATAAGGCTTGCGTACCGCTTCGAAACCGCCGGGAGATTGAAACACCATGTCCTGGATGCTGCGAATGCCGCGGAAATCGAGGCAGTTGGCCCGCACCCGGTTGACCCCGACGTTGCCGACCATCAGCATGCCGAGCTCGCCTTCCCCTTCGGCTTCCGCGCGCATGAGGCGGGCCAGCAATTTGAGGTGTTCGCTGTTTGCCTTGACGACGGCCATGGGCAGCACCGCCCTTTCGGCATCATGTGGCGGGCGCTCGCCGATATTCAATGTATGCCGGGTGCCGGTCCGTCTTTCCAGGGATTTGGCGATTTTGGCGGATCGTGAAAGAGGCGATTTTGGTGAAGATTTGTTGAACGGCGGGGGTCGAACATTGTCACGAATCGCGCACATGGGGTATGATGAGGATTAATCGGTACGGCTTTTTGATTTTGCGAAGGAGAAGGCGCCTTGCTGAAAGATCTGATCGGAATGACCAAGCCGGGCATCATCCGGCTCAACCTGGTGGCGGCTTTCGGCGGATACTGGATCGCTGCTTCGCACGAGCCGGACTGGATGTTGCTGCTATGGACGCTGGTCGGCAGCGCGCTGACGATGGCGTCCGCCTGCGTGTTCAACAACTTCTGGGATCGCGACCTCGACATGCGGATGGAACGGACGAAAAACCGCGCCCTCGCGGCGGGCAGGGTGAAGCCGGCCCTTGCGCTCGGGTACGCGACCGTGCTGGGCATCGCGGGGCTTTTGATCCTGTTTCTGCTCGTCAATCCCCTGGCCGGCCTCATGGGCCTGATCGGGCATTTCGTCTATGTGGTCGTGTACACCATCCTGCTGAAACGCCGCTCCCCCTGGAGCACGGACGTCGGAGGGATCGCCGGGGCCATGCCGCCCATCATCGGCTATACCGCCAAAACCGGCGCGGTCGATGCGGGGGCGGTGCTGCTTTTTGCCCTGTTGTTCCTCTGGCAGCCGCCGCATTTCTGGTCGCTGGGCATCCGCCGCCGGGAGGAATACGCCGCCGCCGGATTTCCCATGTTGCCGGTGGTCAAGGGCGTCTTTCGCGCCAAAGTGCATATGGCCGTGTACATCGCCCTGCTGATTCCGACGTGCGTGCTGCTCTATGCGAACGGTTATGTGGGGCCCGTCTTTCTGACGGTTTCCGTGCTGCTCAGCATCTGGTGGCTGACCGACACCATGCAGGGTTTTCGCTCGCGTGACGACGCCAAATGGGCCCGCGGCAATTTTCTCATTTCGGTCAATTACCTTTTGATCATTTTTGTCGTCATGGTGCTCGATGCCAAAAACTTCTACCGTTCCCGGCTGATCGACTGGCTGAACCACTGGCTTTACTAACGGACGGAGGTGAACGGAATGGGAGAACATACGGGGGGAAAAAACCGCTGGAAAGTCTGGGCGTTTCCCGCGGCCGTGGTGATTGTGCTGGCGGCGATCGGCATTTACTGGTGGTCGACGTCCGCAGGCGGGTCGAAGCTTCCGGTGGCGAGGGACGCGGCGCCCTTTTCTTTAGAGGATACGGACGGCACCACGGTCACGCTGGAGAATACCAACGGCAAAGTCCGGCTGCTGTACTTCTTTTTCTCCCATTGTCCCGACGTGTGTCCGCCGACGACGTTCCTGTTGTCCCAGGTGCAGAACCGGCTCAAGGACCTTGGCGTGTTCGGCGACAAGGTGATGCTGCTGTCCGTCACCATCGACCCGGAGCGGGACACGCCGGAGCGCCTGCGGGAGTTCGCCGGGAAGTTCGAGGCGGATTTCAGCGGCTGGAAGTTCCTGCGGGGCGAGGAAAAGGCGACGGCCGATCTGGCGAAGCAGTATGACATCCTGGTCACCAAGGACAGCGAGGGCAACTTTGGCCACTCGAACCTGTACATCCTGATCGACCAGAACGGCAAAATCCGCAAATGGATCTCCGTCAACGGCTATATACTGGAAGGGGATCTGGAAGGCACGCTGAACGGCATCGTGAACGACATCCGGAGCCTGCTGTGAGGCAACGGATCGGTAACCGCGGTGACCTGATCAATGTATGAACAAAGAAAGGGAGCGCAAAGCTCCCTTTTTATGGTTTGCAATCATTTTCCGGCGCGGAATCCGGCGACGGGGGCCGCACCGCCCGCCGCCGGCCGCCTAGGGCGGTCTTCGGCCGGTTCGGATGACGGATGGACGATGTACTCTTCCAGCCCGGCTTTTTCAAGCTGGCGGATCAGGTAGTCTTCCGGCGTCCCTTCCACGCCGTTGTACCCTTTGCGCGTGTAGATCTGCACGGCGTCGGGGAATACGTCGCACAGCATGGCGCGGATTTTCCGACCGGACGCGTCATTGTCGGTAAACAGGTACACCTGCCGGTCGCCGGCGGCGCGGCGCAGCTCTTCGATGCGCTCGCTGCTGAGCGACCCGTAGGTGCAGTAGATCGGCACTTCCGGCGACAGGACGCGGGACAGGCGAGCCTTGTCCTTCTTGCCCTCGACGATGATGACGATGTCCACCGCGGCGAACCCCCTGTCCGGGTCAACCCCGCTGTTTTGGGTCCCGTCCCCTTGATCCGGGGCCGGTTCCGGTTGTCCGGTTTTAAGTATTATAGCCTTTTGCGGCCGCAAGGGGCAAGCGGACCCGTATCCTGCTGCTGGTCACCCGCGGCGCGGCGCCATTCTTTCTTGCCCGGATTAGGCGGTCTTTACGCGCCGGACGGGGGAACCGAAGGCCGGCTGTTCCGGTCGACGGAAAGGGACGGGCGGGGCGTGAGTGCCAGAAGGGCGAGCATGATCACCAGAAACGCGAGAAAATAGGGGGACATCCGGTCCCGCACCAGGCCGGCCGCCAGCGGTCCGAGAAACGCGCCGATGGACACGGCGATGGACAGGGCGGAGAACGTCCTGCCGTATCGCGACGCTTCGCTCAACTGCATGAGAAACGTGTTCATCGCGGGGATCGCGACGCCTTTGGCCATGCCCAGCAAAAACAGCAGCACGGGCAAGGCGCCTTCCAGCGAACGGGAAGCGAGCAGCCAGAAGCAGAGGGCCATGGCTCCCGCGCCCGCAACGGTGCGTATGTAAGTCGGCAGGCGCTGCAGGGTGAACAGGCTCAGGGTCGTCAGCGCGCCCATGCTGACCAGGGTGAACAGCCAGCCCGTGTGCATGGCGTCGTGCACCTCGCCGCCGGCCTTGAACGGCAGCTCGAAGGCGAGGATGCCCTGGGCACAGGCGAGGGAGAGGGGCAGAAGCAGCACGCTCCAGGGAAACCCGCTCGCGGGGGCGTCCCCCGCGGGAAGCGGCGCGGCCGGGCCGGGCGCCGGGATTTCCGGGTTCCGCCGGGGCGGAACGTCCGCGACCAGCCACAGAGACAGGAACCCGGTGGCGATCAGCACCCAGCCGAGGGCGGCGAACGTCTTCGCGAATCCCAGCTGCGCGGCGAGCCAGGCTCCCGCGGCCGGGGACACCACCGACGCCACCGTATGCACCAGCCCGTTCACCGCCATCAGCTTGCCCTGCATGATGCGGTCGCGGGCCAGCCGGCCGAGCAGCGATAGACAGGCCGGAGACAGAAATGCGATGGCAAAGCCGCTGACCGAGCGGACCGCGAGCAGCTGCCAGGGATCGGTCACCCTGGCCTGGATGACGAGCAGCGCGCCCACGGCGACGAGGCTTATGGCGATGAACAGCCGGCTGCCCATGCGGTCGACGCCGTATCCGGCCAGGATATTGCCCGGCAGATGGGTCAGGGAATACATGCCCATCATCAGGCCGATGAACGACGGCGCGGCGCCGAGGGAAACGGCGAACGGCGTCAGCATCGGATACTGCGCGTGAAGATCGAAAAACGCCACGAACAGAAAAAGATACAGCCAAACGGCGGTTTTCACCCGTCCACCTCCATGTTGCCCCGGGCGGTTTGTCCGCGCCGGTTCTAACCTACTGTACGTGAAGGAAGCGGGCGTTATGACGGCGGCGGCTTCCAGGCCCTCGTGTTGCGACCGCACGCGCTCATATAATAGAATCAAAATATGGAACTTGGATTGGCCGGCATGTTGGGCCAGTGGAGGTTGGACCGTGAAGCCGGACTGGTGGAACCCGGAAGCCTGGCTGCAGGTGCTGCAGGATCACTGGGTGGTGGCGGTGGTCGCCCTGGCCGTGATCTTTATCGTTTTGAAACTGGTCAAAACGATGCTGAAATGGGCGCTCGTCATCGCGATCGTGATCGGCGTGCTGGCGTACGGGGGCTATAACGTCAACGATCTTACCGAAACGCTGAAGCGGGAAGCGATCTCCGTGATGACCGCGGGGGCGGGAGACGCGCGGTTCCGGCAGCTGGAAGGCGGCGCGTACGAAGTCACCGCTTCCGATCTGAAACTGACCGGAGAGGCGGGATCGGACAAGGTGCGGGTCGCTTACCGGGGCATTCCGCTCGGAACCTGGGACATGAACGAGGTCATCCGGGAGTTCATTGAACGGGCCCGGACGTCCGGGTCATGAACGAGTTTCTCGGCAGCGGCACGACGGTCCTGCTTGTCGGCATCGTCGCCGTTTCTTTTTTGCAGGGAATCTGGCGCGGCGCGTCGGGTTCCGCCGCCGGCCTGGTCGGCTTCGCGGCGGGGACCCTGTTCACGCTGGGATCGCTGGTCCTGGCGGCCTGGACCGCCGCCTGGGCCTCGCCGCGCGTGCATGACTGGCTGGCCGCCCGCGACTGGCAGCGGCCTTTGCCGGAGGCGTCTTTCGCCGCACACCTGGTCTACACGCTGGTGACCGGCCTCCGTGATTTGCCGCTGCTCCGGTTCGCCATCCTGTTTTGGATCGCCTATCCGCTGATCCGGACAGCGGTGGGCATGATCGGCGGCGTCATCGTGAAAATCGGCGCCCTGCCCCTCCGGCTTCTGCCATCCGGAGGCCTGATCGGAAGGTCGGCCGGGGGCGTGCTGGGCGCCGCGCTGGGCGTCGCGCGGGCGACGCTGGCGGCCGTGCTGCTGTATGGGTATTGCGCCCTGTTTCCGCAGGGACCGTTTACCGACGACATCGAAAGTTCCGAGCCGTACCGCTGGATGGCCGACCGGATCATCCGGCCGGCGGCCGGCCATTTCATCGAAACGCGCCTGCCCGTGCTTTCCGGGGCTTTGCAGGAAGAGCTGCGCGAGCTTTGGCAGCGCCGGTATGAGGTGATCGACGCGGACATTCCGCCGGATGTGGCGGAAGCCGCGCTGGCGATCACCGCCGGGCTGGAAGACGACGAGGCGAAAGCCCGCGCGTTGTACCGTTGGATCGGCACGCGCATCGCCTACGACCACGAGAAGGCCCGCGCCTACGAGGAGCGCGGGGAGTGGCGGGAACAGACGCCGGAGGACACGTTCCGCACCCGGAAAGGCGTGTGCATCGACTACGCCCGCCTTTACGCCGTGATGGCCCGCGCCGCCGGCCTGGAGGCCCGCGTGGTCACCGGCCTCGGCTCCGACGGCCGGGGCGGTTTCGGGCCGCACGCCTGGAACGAAGTGTACCTTCAGGAGCGGGACGCCTGGGTGCCCCTGGACCCGACCTGGGCGCAAGCCGGTGACTGGTTCAATCCGCCCGATTTCGACGTGACGCACATCCGGCAGGCTTGAGGGCAGTCGAAAGACAGACGCAAATCGCCGCATTCGGCGGCGGAAGGAGGGATACGCCATGGCCCATGCGCTGAACGATGAAGCGCAAAACAGGGAGATCCGCAACCGCCGCAATTTCGCCTTTCGCCTGAACCTGTTTTTTTTCGCGACGTTTATCCTGTTTTCCGTGCTGATCGTGCGCCTGGCGTTCCTCCAGTTCGTGGAAGGTCCCGCGATGCGCGAGCGGGAGGAAAGCATCGGCACCAGGCCCGTTTCGATTCCGCCGATCCGCGGCAACATCTACGATTCGGAAGGCCGGCCCATCGCCTATTCCACGTCCACGCAGTCGCTTTACTACACCATCGAGCCGGGCACGAAGGAAGAGGAGGGCCGGGCGCTGGCGGCGAAACTCGCGGAGGTGTTCAACCGCCTCGGGTCGCCGGACCGGCCGCGGACCACGCCGGAAGAAGTGTTCGAGGCCATGGATTTCGGCAACAAGGTCCACTATTCCTACATGCAGCGCCGGTTGAAGTCGGGCCTGACCGAGCAGGAAATCGCCTACCTCATGGAGCACCGCGACGAATTCAAGGGGATCGACATCGTCGAGGAAAGCATCCGCCAGTACGCGCCCGACCGCGTGGCCGTCCAGCTGGTCGGCTACATGAAAAAGTGGAAGGGAGCCCGGGATCTCGAGTTCTACAAAAACATCAACGAAGGCGTGACGGATCCCGCCCTGCGGTACCTCGACCACGAGGAAGTCGGCTTCGGCGGGCTGGAACTCATGTATCAGACGGAACTCCGGGGCCGGAACGGAATGAAATTGTATCCGGTCAACAACGAGAGCAAAATCATCGGTCCCGCCGAGGTGACCCCTCCCGTCAAGGGCAACAACCTGATCCTGACCATCGACCGGGAAGTGCAGCTGGCGACCCAGCGGGCCATCATGGAGCATCTGGAGAAAATCCGCACGTCCACCAACAAGTCGGAATACGCGCCCTATGCCATCACGGGCTACGCGGTGGCCATGGAAGTGGAGACGGGCCGGGTGGTGGCGATGGCCAGCATGCCGGATTACGACCCGAACATCTGGCAGGGCGGCATCAGCAGCACGAAAGCCTACGAGGAAGTGCAGCCGTTCATCGAAAACGGCACGATCCGGCAGGTGTACCCTCCTTACAAGGACAAAAAGGAGCGGGACCAGCACCCGTCTTCCCTCGTGCCCCTCGGTTCGACGCAGAAGCCCCTGACCGTGCTGGTGGGTCTGAACGAAGGGGTCATCACGCCGAACACGACCTGGAACGACCCGGGCTATTTCCAGTTTGGCCGCAAAGGCCACGAGACCATCGTGCGCAACTCCCGGAGCGCGGCGAACGGCCGCCTGACGCCCGCCACGGCAATCACCCGGTCGTCCAACGCGTTCATGGCGATGGTGGGCAACGAGCTGTACATGAAGCATGGCAAGGAAGCGGTGGAGATCTGGGACGGCTACATGAAGCAGTTCGGTCTCGGCGTGACGACGGGCAGCGGCCTGCCCGGGGAGTCCGCCGGCGTCATCGACTATTTCCACGAGGCGGAAAAGGGCAGCCCCCAATCGGCCATGGTCTACGCCGCCTTCGGGCAGCAGGGGCGGTATACGGCCCTGCAGCTGGCCCAATACGCGGCGACGCTGGCCAGCCGGGGAGAGCGGGTGAAGCCGCAATTCGTGGAGAAGATCACCGACGCCGACGGCAACGTGGTATGGCAGTTCGAAAAGGAAGTGCTGAACCGGGTCGAGTTCCCCGAGGCGTACTGGAAAGTCGTGGAGGAAGGCATGTCCCGGGTCCCGGTGCAGGGATTCGACGATTTCCCGTACCCGTTCATGCGCAAGACGGGCACCTCCCAGCAAAGTGTCGGGCAGCGCGGGATCGTGGACAACGCCGTGTTCATCGCCTGGGCGCCCGCGGACAAGCCGAAGCTGGCGGTGGCCGTGATCGTGCCGGACGGCGGCTTCGGCGCCTACGGAGCGGCGCCCATCGCGCGGAAGATCTTTGACGCATACGACGCCGAAATCGGACTGAGGTGAGTGGGGAACATGAGCGAACCGGCATACCGACTGCTGGCGCTGGACATGGACGGGACGCTTCTGGACGACAGGCAGCGGATCAGCCGGACCAACGCCGAATGGATTCGCCGCGCCGCGGAAGCCGGTGTGACGATATGCCTTTCGACGGGGCGGTCGTTCGCCAGCGCCGTGCCCTACGCCGAAGAGCTGGGGCTGGATACGCCGATGATCACCGTCAACGGCGGCGAGGTGTGGGAAAAGCCGTACGTGCTGCACCGCCGCATCTGCCTGCCGTGGGAGACGGTGGAGCGGCTGTACCGGCTGGCCTTGGCCCACGGGGACGACGTCTGGTACTGGGCGTACACCACCGAGGGCCTGTACAACAAGACGAACTGGACCGGTGACATCGCCGGAAAGGAATGGCTGAAATTCGGGTTCCACACGGAGGACGACGGGATTCGCCGGTCCCTGTGGGAGGAAGTTTCCTCCTGGGGCGGGCTGGAGCTCAGCAATTCGTCCCCGCTCAACATCGAAATCAACCCCGCCGGCGTCACCAAGGCAGCCGGGCTGGAAACGGTGTGCCGGCTGGTCGGCGTCAGCATGGCCGAGACGGTAGTCGCCGGCGACAGCCTGAACGACCTGGCGGCGATCCGGGTGGCGGGGCTCGGCGTGGCCATGGGGAACGCGCAGGAAGCGGTCAAGCGGGCCGCGGACGCGGTGACCGCCACGAACGAAGAGGACGGGGTGGCCGAGCTCATCCGGCGCTATGTCCTGAAAGGAGCCATCGGATGATTCGCGTGACGGTTTGGAACGAGTTCCGCCACGAACAGATCCACGAAGAGGTGCGCCAGGTGTATCCGGACGGGATTCACCGGGCCATCGCGGAAGGACTCGAGCGGGAAGGCGGCTTCCGGGTGCGGACGGCGACGATGCCGGAACCCGAACACGGCCTCACGGAGGAAGTGCTGGAGGACACCGACGTGCTGGTCTGGTGGGGCCACATGGCCCACCATGAGGTGGAAGACGCCGTCGTGGAGCGGGTGCACCGCCGCGTGCTGGACGGCGGCATGGGGCTGGTGGTGCTCCATTCCGGGCACCATTCGAAAATTTTCCGGAAGCTCATGGGCACCAGCTGCGATCTGAAATGGCGGGAGGCCCACGAAAAGGAACGCCTCTGGGTCGTCGACCCTGCCCATCCCATCGCGGCAGGACTGCCGGAATATTTTGAACTGAAACCGGAAGAGATGTACGGCGAGCATTTCGACATCCCGGCGCCGGACGAGCTGGTGCTGGTCAGCTGGTTCGAAGGCGGCGAAGTGTTCCGCTCCGCCTGCACCTTCAAGCGGGGCCGGGGGAAAATCTTCTATTTCCGGCCGGGTCATGAAACCTATCCCACCTATTACCATCCGCTGGTGCGGCGGGTCATCGCCAACGGCGTGCGCTGGGCCGCTCCGTCCGGGTCGGCGCGGCCCGTGCGGGGCAATCATCCGCCGCTGGAGCCGCTGGGCTGAGCCCGGCGCGGACGGCGGCGGTGCAGGCCGGCGGTGACAAAGGATCGATGGTGCGCAAGGATTCGCTGATCAAAGGAACGCTCGTGCTGGCGGCGGCCGCCCTGACGGCGCGCGCCCTCGGCCTGTTCCAGCGGGTGCCTCTGGACTACGTGCTGGACAGGGTGGGCGGCAGCGCCTTCGGGCTGGCCAACAATATTTATTTGCTGTTGCTGGTGGTGGCGACGGCGGGCGTGCCCAGCGCCCTCAGCAAAATGGTGTCGGAGCGGCTGGAATGGGGCCGGGAGGAGGAAGCGGCGCGGATCTACCGGGCCGCGCTGGCGTTCGGTCTGGCCGCCGGTCTCGTCATGACGGCCGGACTGTATATCGTGGCGCCGTGGTACGCCCGCCTGGCGGACGTGCCGGAGGCGACGGAAGCCATCCGCGCCATTGCCCCGTCGCTTTTGCTGTTTCCGGTCATCGCGATGATGCGGGGGTATTTCCAGGGGCGCCAGAACATGACCGCCGGCGCGGTCTCCCAGATCGCCGAGCAGGTGGTCCGGGTCGCCGTGGCCCTGGCGGCGGCTTTTGCGCTATACGGCATGGGGGCCGGGCAGGAGCGGGTCGCTGCCGGCGCGGCGTTCGGCACCGTCGCCGGCAGCCTGGCGGCGTTCGCGGTCATGCTGGGCTGGTCGCGGAGGCTTCGGTTTCGGCCGCGGGCCAACCATACAAAGCCCGACGCGGCTTCCGCAGCCGGCGGACCGCCGGTGCTCGCCCGGAAGCGGGACATCTACCGGGCTTTGTTCGGCGTTTCCATCCCCATATTGCTTACCGCCATGACGGTGCAGGCGCTGTACCTGATCGACGCCACGACGCTGATTCCGCTGGCAAAGGGGACGTTCGGCCGGGAGACGGCCCAGGAGTGGCTGGACGTGTTGCAGATCCGCGCCCAGTCGCTGGCCGGCATTCCGCCCATCCTGGCCATCGCCCTCAGCCAGTCGGTCATTCCCGTGGTCGCCTCGGCGTACGCGTCCGGCGACGCGGAGCGGCTGCGAAGCCAGGCGTCCCTGGCGCTGCGCATCGCCCTGTTCACGGGGCTGCCCGTCGTGGCGGCGATGGCGACGCTGGCGCATGCCATCAACGGACTGCTGTTTGAGGATACCGCCGGCAGCGTGATCGTCGGATGGCTGGTGGCCGGTTCGCTCTTTCAGATCACGATGATGACGTCCAACGCCGTCCTGCAGGGAATGGACCGCGTTCGCACGGCGATGCGGCACACGCTGTCGGGGGTCGGCCTGAAGCTGGTCCTGAGCCTTGCCCTGACGCCGTTTTTCGGCGTTTTCGGGCTGCTGGCGGCGACGACCGTCTGTTTCGTCTTTGTCACCGCCCGGAACTTCGCCGTGATCCGCCGCGAGACGCAGGTGCGCCCCCTCGGCGGGCGGACGGGCGGATTCGTCGCCGCCGCGCTGCTGCTCGCCGCCATCGGCGCCGCGGCGGCCTGGGCGATTCCCCATGCGGTCGGCGGGCTCGGCGGCAAATGGCCGTACCTGATCACGGCGCTTGTCGGGGGAGCGGCCGTGTTTCTGGCGTATCCGCCGCTCCTCGTCGGCTTGCGCGTCATTCGTCCGGGCGACCTCGCGTCGTTCCCCAGGCCGCTCGTCATGCTGCTGGCGCCGTTCATGCGCCTGGCCGGGGAACGGGACAAACGGCAAGCGCCGCAGCGCTGAAGGCGTGCGTCGATGCCTTCGGGCCGCGGCGCTTTTTATAAATAAATAACGGCCGTCGGCAAACGACCGTTGGGCATGCCGTCACGCGACGACCAGCTTGGCCACCATCTGGGCATGGCCCGTTCCGCACTGGATGGAGCAGCGGATGGTATATTCGCCTTCCTTGAGCTGGACGACGGCGGATTCCTTGCCGGGGCCGAGCTCCACCTTCAGCCCCTGGATTTCAATGCCGTGGACACCCTGTTCGTTCACCAGGGTGAGCTTTACCGGCGTGTCTTTGGGAATCTGGTATTGCTCCTGGTCGAACTTCCAGTTGGACGCCTTGATGACCACTTCCGCTTCCGGCGACACGTCGGGCGAGGCGGCGCCGCCCCCGGAACCGTTGTTTCCGGAGGAACCGCAGGCGGCCAGGACAAACACAAAAAGGCCCATCAAAATCGCGGCGGCGATTTTTTTCATGGGACAGACCCTCCTTTCTTTTCTTTTGCCATCATACCACATTCTCCCGTGCGTTCGGTCACGGGCGCTGTGACAGGTTGGTGAACAAAAACGCTCCATTTGGTGAACAAAAACGCTCCGTCTGGCAACGGAGCGTCAAGGGCGGTCCCCATATTCCGGACCGGTCACGAATGGCTGCGGCCGGCCTTGTAAGGGTTGGCCATCGGAATGAACAGGTCGACGATCCCGATCACCAGCGCCGCGAGGATGGCGCCGAGAATGGACACTTCCACGCCCCCGACCACGAACTGCGCCAGCCAGATGACGAGGGCGCTGGTCAGGAACCCGACGATCCCCCGGCCGAAGGGCGTGACTTTTTTGCCGAAGATCGCCTCGATGATCCAGCCGAACAGGGCGATGACCAGCGCGAGCAGGAGGGCGCTCCAGAAACCGCCCACGTCGAATTGCGGCACGATCAGGCTCACCAGCATGATGGCGATCGCCGACACGACAAATCGGACCACATGCCCCAGAAACTCCATGCAAAAGATCCTCCCTTTGCAGCTTTGTTAGGAATGCATTCGGAATTGAACCTAGTATTCCGCTTCTGCCGGGGAGCTATGCGGATTGCCGCTGCGGCCGCCCTTCCTTATCCTGCCCGCGCATCCTGCCGCGTCCGTCCTTCCCGGAAGCGGAAGGGATTCCCCTGCGGGGAGGCCGGGCGCGCTCGACCAGCCGGGCTGCCGGTCCCGGGGGCGAGGCTCCCGTGTTCGTTGCGGGCACCGGTTCCGGGCCCGTTTCGCAGGGCGGCGGCGTTTCGGCTATAATAGGGACGTAAGGGGTGGGATTCCTCCGTGGACGGAAAAGCGTTGGAAACGCTGGAATATGACAAAATCGTCGAACGATTGGCCGAACTCGCCGCCACCCCGATGGGCCGCGAAACGGCGCTGGAGCTCCGGCCCTCTTCCGACCCCGGGGAGGTGCGGCTGCGGCTTGCGCAAACGGACGAAGCCGTCCGTGCCGTCGCCCTGCAGGGCGCGCCGCCCTTCGGCGGCGTCACCGACATCCGGCCGGCGCTGCGCCGCGCCCGCATCGGCGGGATGCTGTCGCCGCGGGAACTTTTGGATGTGGCGGGACTGATCGCCGCCACGGAAGCGTTTCGCAAATACGCGCGGGCGGCCTCGGATTCGGGGGCGCTGCCGCAACTGGCGGATATGGCGGCCCGGCTGGGCGAAGCGAAGGCGCTGGAGGAGGAAATCCGCCGCTGCATCGACGAGAACGGCGAAGTGACGGACGCGGCCAGCGGGGAGCTGGCTTCCGTTCGCCGCGAAATACGCATCGGGGAGAACCGGATCCGGGAAAAGCTGGACGAAATGATCCGTTCCCCTACCGTGCGCCAGATGCTGCAGGACGCCATCGTGACCCTGCGCGGCGACCGGTTCGTCCTTCCGGTCAAACAGGAATACCGCGCCCGCTTCGGCGGCATCGTGCATGACCAGTCCGCCAGCGGCGCCACGCTGTTCATCGAGCCCGAGGCGATCGTCACGCTGAACAACCGCCTGCGGGAACTTCGCCTGCGCGAAAGCCGGGAAATCGAACGCATCCTGGGCAGGCTCAGCGGGCTGGTCGGGGAAAAGGCGGAGGATCTGGCCGCCGACACGGAAACGCTGGGCATCCTCGACTTCTGGTTCGCCAAGGCGGCGCTGGCCGGCGCGATGAAAGCGGCCAAGCCGGAGATGAACGACGCCGGCGTCATCCGGCTCCGCCAGGCGCGCCACCCGCTGCTTCCGGGCGACCGGGCGGTGCCCATCGACGTCGAGCTGGGCGAAACCTTCTCGACGATGATCATCACCGGGCCGAACACGGGCGGCAAAACGGTTTCGCTCAAGACCATCGGCCTGCTCAGCCTGATGGCGATGTCCGGCCTGTTCGTCCCCGCCGGCGAGGGAAGCCGGCTGGCCGTGTTCGACGGGGTGTACGCCGACATCGGCGACGAACAGAGCATCGAACAGAACCTCAGCACGTTTTCGGGCCATATGAAAAATCTGGTCGCCATCCTCCGCCGGGTGACGCCCCGCAGTCTGGTGCTGCTCGACGAGCTCGGCGCCGGCACGGATCCGGCGGAAGGTTCCGCGCTGGCCGTGGCGATCCTCGAGCATTTGCACGGCATCGGCTGCCGCGTGGTGGCGACGACCCATTACGGCGAGCTCAAGGCATACGCCTACAACCGGGAAGGCATTGTCAACGCCAGCATGGAATTTGACGACAGGACCCTTCGGCCCACCTTCCGCCTGCTGATCGGCGTTCCCGGGCGAAGCAACGCGCTGGCCATCGCCCGCCGCCTCGGCCTGCCGGAAGACATCATCCGCCGGGCCAAGGGGGAAATGAGCGAGGAAGAGCTGAACGTGAACCGGATGCTGTCCTCCCTCGAGAAGGACCGCCGGGCGGCGGAAACGGAGCGGCGCAAGGCCGAGCGGCTGCGCCGGGAAGCGGCGGCCCTGCGCCGGGAACTGGAAGAGGAACGCCGCCAGTTCGAGGAACGTAAAGAAAAGATGATGGCCGCCGCGCGGGAGGAAGCGAAGGGAATCGTCGCCAGAGCCAGGCGGGAAGCGGAAGAAGTCATCGCGGATCTGCGCCGGATGGCCCGGGAAGAAGCCGCTTCCATCAAGGAGCACAGGCTGATCGAAGCCAGCCGCCGGCTGGAGGAGCTCGTTCCGGAACCGGCCGGGTTTGCGCGACCGAGCGGGGGCGGGACGGAGAAGGTCGACCCGGGCGACGAAGTGCGCGTGTACAGCCTCGGCGGGCAGACCGGCCGCGTGGTCGAGGCGGACGGCGATTCGGCGACGGTGCAGATCGGCGTCATGAAGATCCGGGTGCGGCTGCAGGACCTGGAACCGGCGGGAAGGCCAAAAACCGAAAGGGAGCCGGTTCCCGCGGCGACGGTCCGCCGCTCGCGCGACGCCGCCGTACGGACGGAACTGGACCTCAGGGGGCGGACGCTGGACGAGGCCCTCGCGGAGGTGGAGCGGTTCCTGGACGAAGCGGTGCTCGCCAATTTGCACCAGGTCCGGCTGATCCACGGCAAGGGAACCGGGGCGCTGCGCAGCGGCATCCAGGATTATTTGCGCCGGCACAAGCACGTCCGCGATTTCCGTCTCGGGGAGATTGGCGAAGGCGGCTCCGGCGTCACGGTCGCCGAGCTGAAATAACCCGCGGCGGGCGGCGCGGCGCGAAGATCGCGGGGTGAAGGAGGAGTCCGGCGGGTGGAACCATTCGCGGATCTGATCATGTCCAATCCCTATCTGGCCGTACTGGCCTATTTTTCCGTCGGCGTGCTGGCCCTGATCGTGTTTTTGTACTGCTTCGAATGCGTGACGCGCTACGACGGGTGGAAGGAAATCGGCAAGGGCAATCTGGCGGTGGCCCTGGCGACCGGCGGGAAAATTTTCGGGATCTGCAACATTTTCCGCTTTTCGATCCAGGCCGGGGACACCATCTACGAAACCCTGATCTGGGCCGCCATCGGTTTCGTGCTGCTCCTTGCGGCCTATTTCATGTTCGAGTTCATGACGCCGATGTTCAAGATCGACGTCGAGATCGCCCGCGACAACCGCGCGGTGGGGTTCCTGTCCCTCATCATCTCGGTGTCGCTTTCCTACCTGGTCGGCGCGGTGATCGACGTCATGGGGAGCAGTTGACCCCGCGAACGCGGCAAATACGGTTGCTTATAAACGGCGGGAGGCCCTGAAGATGAAATATCTGACGCGAACGCTGTTTGTCCTGGCCCTGGTTTTTTTTGCGCTCGGCGTCCTTTATCTGTGGCTGAGGGAGGTCTGAGGGGATGAATTCGATCGTCTGCCCCTGGTGCCAGAACGAAATCTGGCCGGAAGAAGACGAAACGCCGGAGTATTGTCCGGTTTGCGAAAATGAACTGGGCGACTACCGCACCATGGAAATCACGCTGGATATGGATCCGGATGAAGCCGAAGCGGAGGCGGACGGCAGGCCGGGCGCAGCGGCCGGTGCAACGGGCGGAACGAAGGCACCAGCCGGTGCAGCAGGCGGCAATATGGCGGCGGCCGGTGCGGCGGCCGAACGGCCCGCAGCCGGGATCGCGGGCGGCCATCGGGCGGAAACGGGCAAATCCGGCGAAATTTCCCTTCCGGAGGACGCGGAGCTCAGGGAAATCGGCGGAGAAGACATGCTTCTGTTCCGCGCGGCGGTGGACAAATGGCTGGAGACGCAGAGGGAAGTGCCGGAGTGTCCGTCATGCCGGGAATACTTGATGGAAGGCGGAACGCTGCAAATCGGACCGGAAGGCTTTCGCCCCCATACGCCTCCGAAGGCCGAACGGCCGGTGCTGGACGCATCGTTTGACGTGACGGTATACGTGTGCCCCTCCTGTTTTTCCGTCCACTTCGTCCTGTCGGACAAGGACCGGGCGGCCGTCATCCGCAAAGGCGGCCTCTTTTCACAAAGCCTGGATTTGATGTAATATGGAGAATAATTCAGGAGGGGATTTCCCTTGGACGATTTGCGGCTGAAAATTTTGGAGCTGCTTCGCGAAGACGGGCGTCTTCCGCCCGCCACCATCGCCACCATGCTGGGCGTGGACGAACAGACGGTGCGCGAGGCCATTGCGGACATGGAGAAAAAGCACGTCATCGTCAAGTACGGCGCCACCATCAACTGGAGCAAGGTGGACGACGACAAGGTGACGGCGCTCATCGAAGTGGAATGCACGCCGGAGCGCGGCCGCGGTTTCGAGAAAATCGCGGAACGGATTTATCTGTATCCCGAAGTCAAATCGGTGTACCTGATGAGCGGCGCCTACGACCTGCTGGTGGAAATCGAGGGCAAAACGCTCAAGGAAGTCGCCTCGTTCGTGTCCAGCAAGCTGGCCACCATCGAGTCGGTGATTTCCACCAAGACGTTTTTCATTCTGAAGAAATACAAGCAGGACGGCGTCATTTTCGAGGAGCTGGAAGGCGATCACCGCCTGACCGTCTCGCCTTGAGGTTTGCCGCTTATCCGTGCGCTTGTGGCGCCGTTTCGGCACCGGGCCCGCTGCTCCGGAGCCCGCGTCAAAGTCTGGGAAAAAGAAGGACGATGCCCCATGATCAAACAACCGGTAAAATCCGAATCCGAACCGACAACGGAACGAAGCCGCCGCAGGTCGATGGCGGATTTTCTGGCGAACACCGTGAAGTCCATCCCGCCTTCCGGAATCCGGCGGTTTTTTGACCTGGTCAGCGGGAGCAAGGACGTCATTTCCCTCGGCGTCGGCGAACCCGATTTCGTCACGCCCTGGCGGTTTCGCGACGCGGCGGTGTATTCCATCGAGAAGGGCAGAACCCAATACACCTCGAACGCCGGGATCCCCGAGCTGCGCGAGGCGATTGCCCAATATCTGCACGACCGGTTCCGGCTGACGTACGATCCCGCCAAAGAGATCCTGGTGACTGTGGGCGCCAGCGAAGCGGTGGATCTCTCGCTGCGGGCCCTGGTGAATCCGGGGGACGAGGTGCTCATCCCGGAACCCAGCTACGTCTGCTACTCGCCGATCACCACGCTGTGCGGCGGCGTCGCGGTCGGCATCGAGACGTTTCCCGAAGACGGCTTCAAACTGACCGCGCCCGCTCTTCGCGCCGCGCTGACGCCGAAATCGAAAGTCCTGATCCTTTCTTATCCGAGCAATCCGACAGGGGCCATCATGACCTACGACGAGCTGCTGCCCATCGCCAGAGTGGTGGAGGAGCACGACCTGATCGTGGTGGCCGACGAAATCTATGCCGAACTGACCTACGGCCCCAAGCACGTCAGCATCGCGTCGCTGCCCGGCATGCGGGACCGGACCGTGCTCGTCAGCGGCCTGTCCAAGGCCTTTGCCATGACCGGCTGGCGGATGGGATATGCCTGCGGCCATCCGGAAATCATCGCGGCGATGCTGAAAATCCACCAGTACACCGTCATGTGCGCGCCGATCATGAGCCAGGTGGCGGCGATCGAAGCGCTCCGCAACGGCATTGAAGAAATGGAGCGCATGGTGGAGTCGTTCAACCAAAGGCGACGGCTGTTCATCCAGGGGTTGCGCGACATCGGGCTGCCGTGCCACGAGCCGCAGGGGGCGTTTTACGCCTTCCCGTCCATCCGGCACACGGGCCTGACCTCCGAGCAGTTCGCAGAGCGGCTGTTCCGGGAGGCGAAGGTCGCCGCCGTGCCCGGCAACGTGTTCGGCAAAGGCGGCGAAGGATTCCTGCGCTGCTCGTATGCCACTTCGCCCAGCCTGCTCCAGGAAGCGCTGGAGCGCATCGGGAAGTTTTTGAAAAGCCTTTGAGTCCCGCAACGTTGTGCACTGATTTCCGCGCCGATCGCCCAAGATCACACAAAATTTTCCAAATCAATGATAACAAGTGCAATTTTTTTCCCGGAAAGCCCGTTTTCATGCGAAAATCATTGCACTTTTGTCGCTATTGCCGAAGGATGATGGTTCCGCGTTGAGCCGCGGACACGGGAGGTCAGGCCATGCGCATCTACACCCGGTCCGGCGACCGCGGGGAGACCCGGGTCATCGGCGGCCGCGCGGCGAAGGACGATCCGCGGGTGGAAGCGTACGGCACCATCGACGAGCTGAACGCCGCGGTGGGCCTGGCGGCCGCGATGATGGCCGGGGAGCCGGGGGACGTTTTTGCCGATTTGCGGGAAGAACTTTGCGAGATCCAGAACGAGCTTTTCGATTGCGGGTCCGATTTGTCATACGCGGAGCCGGAAGCGGACAAAATGAAGGTTCACGCGGACATGATCCGGCGCCTGGAAGAGCGGATCGACCGGCTTTCGGGGGAAGCGCCGCCGATCAGGCGGTTCATCCTGCCGGGCGGAAGCCGGATTTCCGCGTGTCTGCACCTGTGCCGCACGATTTGCCGCAGGGCGGAGCGGCGGACCGTCACGCTCAGCCGGACCGGACCGTGTCCGGAAGAAGTGCTGCGGTATTTGAACCGGCTGTCCGATTATTTTTTTGTGGCGGCCAGGGCGGTCAACGCGCGGCTGGGCGTGCCGGACCGGGAATACGTGCGGTCGGCCGACGTGTTTGGCAAGGGTCCGGCGGAGCGGCCGGGACCGGTGAATGCAGCCGGTCCCCTGGAATCCGCGCCTTCCGCCGCCAAGGCGTCCGAACCGGCGAATCCGGCGCAAGGGCCGAATCCGCCCGGATCCGGAGAAGCCGGGGAAAGCCGGTGACCGTGCCATGGACAGGCTGTCAACCGGAAGCGGTTTTGGACCCGCGCCCGAAACGGCGAGCGGCGACGGCGTCATCGTGCATGTGGTGGACGGGACGGATGCCGGCCGCAAGCTGAAAGAAGTGCTGCGCAAAAGACTGGGGATGTCCCGCCGCATGCTGATCCGCCTGAAAAGCACGGAGGGCGGGATCCGGGTGAACGGGGCTGACGTCCGGGCGGACGAGCGGGTGTTTCCCGGGGACGTCATCGAGCTTCGCATTGCGGAGGAATGGTCGGAGACCATCACGCCCCAGCCGATGGAGCTCGACATCGTGCATGAAGACGACTATCTCATGGTCGTGAACAAGCCGCCGGGCGTGGTTGTGCACCCCACCAAGGGGCGCTACGACAACACGCTGGCCAACGGCGTCATGCACCACTGGCTGCAAAAAGGCGAGCGGCACCGGTTCCGCGCCGTCAACCGGCTGGACGAGAACACCTCCGGCCTGGTGATCGTGGCCAAGCATCCCTTCGCCCACCAGCAGCTCGCCGTGCAGATGGAAAAAGGCCTCGTTACGAAGCGCTACTGCGCCTTTGTGTACGGTTGCCCGCCGGAGCCGGAAGGGGAAATCGACGCGCCGATCGGGCGCGATCCCGGCAGCCGGCGCCTGCGTGCGGTCCGCCCTGACGGGGCGCCGTCGCGCACCCGCTACGCGGTGGAACGGAAATACGGCAGCGCCGCATCCCGGCTGGCGGTCTGGCTGGACACGGGACGAACCCATCAGATCCGGGTTCATCTGCAATATCTCGGCTGCCCCGTCATCGGCGATCCGGACTATGCGGGGGACGCGCCGGAGCGGTTTCCCGCGGTTCCCGGGAACGTGATGGCGCGGCAGGCGCTGCATGCTTCATTTCTGGCTTTTCGCCATCCGGTCACGGGGACGCCCGTGGAACTGGAAGCTCCCCTGCCCGCCGACCTGCGGCGGCTGGAAGAGCGGCTGTCGATTTTGGAACAGGGAGTGTCAAGCGAATGAGCCCAAAGGCTTCCGAAGGAAAAACGCTGAAAGTGTATCACCATCCCGCGTGCGGGACGTGCCGGAAAGCGATCGGCCATCTCAAGGCCCTGGACGTGCCGATGGAGCTGGTTCCCCTGAAGGAGGCGCCTCCCACGGAGGAGGAACTGAAGCGGCTGATCGGCCAAAGCGGTCTTCCGGTGCGGAAATGGTTCAACACGTCGGGGGAAGTGTATCGGTCCATGGGGCTCAAGGAGCGCCTGGACAAGATGCCGGAAGAAGAGCAGATCGCCCTGCTGGCCGGCAACGGGATGCTCATCAAACGGCCCGTGGTCACGGACGGCCGGCATGTCACCGTGGGTTACAGGGAAGACGAGTTCAACCGGGTGTGGGGGCAAAAGGCGGATTAAAGAGCTTGCATGCCGGGTTCCGGGTCCGTCAGTCCGTGAACGTGACGGCGCCCAGCACCATCGTAAGGAATTCCGCCAGCTCCCCGGCCTGTTCCTCGGAGATGCGGAACACGGATTCCAGCACCCCTTCCTCCTCGAGATCGTCGGGGCCCAGAATGCCGCTTCTGCCCGTCTGCAGGTCAATGACGATCTTCTTGCCGTAGAACCGGTCCGTCGTCAGGATGGCCAGGTCAAACCGGTTCAGCTTCGGGGTGATGAACGTTACATAGCGAGTGGTCGTCTGTTCGTTGATGTCGAGCAAAAAGTCGAAGTCCGCCTGTTTCATGGGGAAAAACTCCTTTGCGGTTTTTTTCCATTATACGAACCTGCGAAGAATGACCGTCACCGCCCGCCGCGCGCGTCGCGCGCTTTTTTTGTGCGGCAAAAAAATATTACCTTCCCTGACCGTGCTTGTCCACTTTTCGACTATTATTTTTCCGCTCCGGGTTCGATTTTTTTGCGTTCCGGCGTCCGTTCGGCTATCATGATTCGGGGAAGGCGGGAGTGAAGAGAATGGGCAACGAATGGAAAAAAACAAGTCCGGCGCCGGAAGCCGTCATTTTTGACCTCGACGGGACGCTGTTCCGGTCGGAGACGCTGCTGGAACCGGTGTACCGGCGCATTTTCGTCACATTGCGCGAAGAGGGGCTGTATTTGAAACCGGAACCGCCGCTGGAACGGTTCTACAGCTCGCTCGGGATGCTGGTCGACGACATCTGGCGGCGGGTGCTCCCCGACGGAACGCCCGAGGCGCGCAAGCGGGCCAACGATCTGCTGATGCAGTACGGGGAAGAAGACCTGAAAGCCGGCAAAGGGGATCTGTTCGAAGGCGTGCCGGAAACGCTGCGGGAGCTCCGGCGGCGCGGCATCCGGCTGTTTGTGGCCAGCAACGGCATGGAAGCGTACGTGCGGGAAGTGGTGGTAAACAAGGGCATCGGGGACCTGTTTGAAGGCTTGTACAGCGCCGGCCAATACGGCACGGCAAGCAAGGCCGACCTGGTCCGCCTGCTGATGGACCGGCACGGCGTCCGCGACGCCTGGATGGTGGGCGACCGGGCATCCGACGTGGAAGCCGGCCGCCGAAACGGCCTCATGGTCGTCGGCTGCGCCTACGCCGGGTTCGGCCGGGAAGAGGAGCTGGCCGGATCGGACGCGGTCATCCGCCGGTTCCCGGAACTGCTGGACCTGCTGCAAGAGGAACCGGCGTAAGGGCTTGCTCCCTGGAAGCGGCGGGTTCCCGGAAAAAGGAAAAAAGCCTTGCATCGCAAGGCTTTGGGATGTCGGATATGGAGCGGGTGATGGGAATCGAACCCACGTCTCAAGCTTGGGAAGCTGGCGTTCTACCATTGAACTACACCCGCGCAATTCGCCCGGACGAGACGTCCAACGAGCGAAGCGTAAAAAATAATAGCACAGCCTGAGCCTGAAATCAACCGATGGGGATATCGGAAACGGCATCGTGGCATGGCGGAAATTCTGTTGCCAACATTGTGAACCTATGTTAATATTACTACAAACAGGTAGTCCGGTCGGAGAAGCACTCCACCGCTTGCATGCGGTGGAGTGCTTTTGTTTCGCGGCCGCAGGCCGGGCTGCCGCAAATCCGGTTCATGCGCGAAGGAGGAACAAAACCATGAAAATCGTGTTCGTCAACCGGCTGGAACGCTGGAACGGAGGCGGAGAACCCGAGCGGTGCCAGGTTTACATCGCGGAGGACCAGGGTTTCTGGACGACGGGTTGCAGCCCGGAACCGGTGAATCCGGACGAAGAGGCAGGCGGCGACGTCTGGTATGAGGGGCTGAGCTGGGAGGAGCTGCTGGCCACCTTCCGGCACGGCGTCGCCCGCATCATGCGCGAGGGATTCCGGCCGGTGATCGACGGGATGCTGGAGGATTTGCCTTTCTGGGAGCGCCGGCCGTCGCTGCAGACGCTGCTCAGATGCTACGCGGAATCCCTGCCCGAGCCGGAAGCCCTGGGCGAGCTGAAGGCGTGGCGCAAGGCGAAGGCGGTCGAAGAGCGGAAGTCGGCCTATTTCATCGCCACCAACCGGGAACTGCACATGCTGGCGGTGTACGTGCCCCACACGCCGGAGGAGCTGATGCAGATTCCGGGGTTCGGCAAATGGAAGGCGCAGAAATACGGCGAAGAATTGCTGCAAATCCTGCGCAAGATGGGCCGGGAGCACCGTTTTCCGCTGGATTGGGTGGCCGAGCGGGTGGATCCGGCGATGCTGGCGGACTGGCTTATCGCACAGCGGGAGCAGAAATACGCGAAACTGCGGGAAGCCATCGCGGCCAAGCACAGGCTGCTCGCGTTGATCCGCGAAGGGAAGACGCTCAGGGAAATGGAGAGCCAGCTTCAGTGCTCTCCCCGCGAGCTGGCGGAACGGGTCGAAAAATTGGACATGGAAGGGTACGACGTACTGCCGCTGGTGGAACGCGAGCTTTCGTCGCTGCCGGAGGAGGAGCTCAAGCGCGTGGAGGAGGCTTTCGCCGAATTGGGGGACCGCTACCTGAAGCCGCTGTATGACCGCGTATACGGGTCCGCGGAGGCCTCCGAAGACCCGGTGATCCAATACAGCCGGCTCAGGCTGGCCCGCATCCGGTTCCGGCGCCGCCAGGCCGGCCGGGCCGCGGACGCGTCCTGATCGCCTGTTATGGCGACGGCCCCGTCCCTGCGTCAGGAAGTCCGTCCCGGATGGCTGGGGCGAAGCCGTGTCCCTGGCGCCGGGACGGGTCTTGCACCACGCGCCGGTAACTTCGGCCTCTCCGGCCGCGCATGTTGCGGGCAAGCCAAAAAAAGTGCCATAATCCAAAAAAACTGATGCCCGCGTCACGGCGGGAATGATTTATAATTGAACAAAGTGGTAGCGCTTACAAACACAGATCAGGAAACGGAAAGAGGGGTCACGGCCGTGCATTTGCTGATTGTCGATGACGAAGTCCGCCAGGTCCGGTCCCTGTCGGCCATCATCCGCAGGATGAAGCCCCACTATACCGTCACGGAAGCCTACGACGGCGAAACGGCCTGGAACGTGATCCGGCAGCAGCCGGTTCACGCCGTCATCACGGACATCCGCATGCCGAACATGGACGGCCTGGAACTGATCGACCGGATCCGTTCCGTCTCCGGCGACATCAAAATTGCGCTCCTGAGCGGTTACAGCGAGTTCGGCTACGCCAAGACCGCCATCCGGATGGGCGTAGTCGACTATCTGGTGAAGCCGGTCAGCTACCAGAACATCCAGCAAGTCCTGAGCCGCTTTGAAGAATTGCTGGAAAAAGACCGGCAGCAAAAAAAGCTGCGAAAAACCTATGAAACGGAGCTGTGGCGCAAAGCCGTCCACGGCCTGGCCGGCCGGGAGGAACGGGAAGAACTCGGCAGAAGTCCGCTGGCGCCCGGGCCCGGCCTCGTCATTGTCGCCGAGACGCGGCGGCCGGACGAAAAACGGGATTTGCCCGCTCTGATGGCGGACGCCCTGTGCGCCGTCGGCGACGCCATCGCCTTCGCCGATGACGTCCAATCCGGGCGCATCGTCGCCCTGGTGGGGTACGAGCCCGGCCGATGGACGAAATCCCGGTTTCTGGCCAACGTGTCCCGGCAACTGGAAGACGGTCTTCTGCCGGCCGATCCTTCCCTGACCGCCGGCCTCAGTTCCCTGGCCGACAGGCTGCTGGACGGCGTCCGGACGCTCTATCAACAGGCCCTCCTGGCACTGGAACACCGGTTTTACCTGGAACATGCCCCGGTCATTTTCCACGACCGGGTGCAGCCGTTTTTGCCCGCCGCTCCGGGCGGTTGGCCCGACGTCGACGCGTTCGTCCAAGCCGTCATCCGCGGCGATCGCCTGTCCGTTTCCGAGGCCGTCCGGCGGCTTCTCGGGTACGACGGGGCCGTTTCCGGGCTTTATTCCGACCCGCGGGAATGCAAAAGCCGGGCTGACCGCTTCCTGTCCGAGGCCGCGGGCCGGCTCCGGCCGTTTATCGGGGAAACCGATTTCGACGCCTGGGTATCCCGCCACCGGTTGGCCGCCGGCGCGTCTTCCACCCGCTCCGAATTGCGCGGCGCCCTGATCCGCTGGGCGGAGGAAAGCATCCGTCTTGTCCGCGACGTCCAGCGGGACAAAAACGCCTGCATCATCAAGGACTGCCTGCACTTTCTCCGGCAGCATTACATGGAAGACATCACGCTCGACAAGACGGCGGAGCGGTATCATTACAACGCCGCGTATTTCAGCAAATTGTTCAAGGAGAAAACCGGCAAAAATTTTTCGGAAGTCCTCATTGAAATCCGCCTGGAACAGGCCGGCCGCCTGCTGACCACAACCGATGGCAAAGTGGCCGACATCGCGCGGCAGGTCGGTTTCCGCAATTCGGCCTATTTCATCCGGATGTTCAAGCGGAAAACGGGCCTGTCTCCCAACCGGTATCGCCAATTGGCGGGGAGAGGCCCGCAATGATCGGAAACTGGTTGGACCGGATCGAAAGCAGCCGCCTGCACACGAAACTGATGGCCACGTTCATCCTGCTGCTCGTGATCCAGCTGGTCTTTCTGAGTTACAGCCATTACCGGGTAAACAAAAAAACCGTGCTGGAACTGAGCCAGAACGACATGTACACGATCGTGCAAAAGAACAACGAACTCCTCGACGCCAAGCTGTCCCGGGTCCGGGAGATGATCCAGGGATTCTTGATGGACAAGGATGCCTACGACATCCTGTCCCGGGTGGACCGGAGGGACAAGGTCTCCATCCTGATCTCGGACCTTCAGCTCCGCTCGATTCTGGAAAAATATTTTGCGCAGTCGAAAGATGTGTACTCCGCCCTGCTGGTCACGTCCTATTTCACGTTCGGGACGGCTTCTTCCGTCAACAGCGAACATGCCAAGGATTTCATTCCGTACGACGTGTTTCCCGAGACCGCCCTGTACCGGGAAGCCTGGGAGGGAGAGGGAAAAACCCGCTGGATCCCGACCTATTCCTTTGCCGACATGTTCAACCTGGATTATCTGAGGGACAAGGAGTTCGATTACAAGCGGCTGTTTTCCTCCGTGACGCTGATGAACGGTTTCTATTCCCAGAACGCCGTTTTCCGCCAGCTGGACGAGAAGCCGGTGCTCGTGGTCAATTTCAAGGAATCGCTGTTCGGCGACGTGTTCGAGGGAAGCCTGCCCACCGGCGACGCCGTCTACTTCGTCGTCGACCGGAGCGGCCATGTCGTCTACCATCCGGATGAAGACCGGATCGCGTCCCGCATGGACATTCCCGGCCTGGAGCATTTATTCGAAAAGCAGCACGGCGTCGAGATGCTGAAAATGGACGGGGAGACGCACCTGGCCGCATTCGCGCTGTCCGACGTCACGGGCTGGCTGTCCGTCGCCCTGGTTCCGCCCAAATCGCTGCTCAGCACCACGCTGACCCAATCCATCACGAACGCCGTCATCTCGGCCATCGGCATCGCCGTCGTGTTCATCGGCCTGTCCATCGTCCTGTCCCGCCTGATCACGGAGCCGTTCCGCGTCATGATCCGGGCCATCAACAGCACCGGCGAAGGGCGGTTCCAGACCCGGTTCGAGGAAAAGGGAAGCTACGAATTCAAGGTCGTCATGCGGAAATTCACGGAAATGAACGAAAACATCCAGCGCCTGATCCAGGAAAACTACCAGCGCGAGATCCGGGAAAAGGAAGCCCAGATCAAGGCCCTCAACCTGCAGCTGGATCCCCACTTCATGTACAACACGCTGAACATGGTCAGCCTGATGGCCATGGAGAAGGAAGAATACGAGATCAGCGACATCGTCGTCAGCCTGTCCAACATGATGAAGTATCTGATTCGCAACGACACGCCCCTGGTGCCCTTCGAAACCGATCTGATGTATCTGAAAAGTTACATCAAGATCATGACCATGCGGTTCGAAGACGCCTTCGAAGTCGAATACGACATTGACGAATCCCTGTATCCGCTGCCGGTTCCGAAGTTTTTCCTGCAGCCGCTGGTGGAAAACGCCTTCGTGCACGGGCTAGACCAGGTCCGCAGCGGCGGAAAGGTCCGGATCGAATGCAAGCGGGACGGAGCGCACGCCCGGTTCGTCGTGGAAGACAACGGCCGCGGCATCGACGAAGACCAGCTGGACAGGATCCGCCGGGGCGAAGGCCATGTCGGGCTGATGAATGTCAACGAACGGATCAAAGCCCATTTCGGGGAACCGTACGGGCTCACCATCGATTCGAAACCGGGGAAAGGCACGCGGGTGACGATCCTGCTGCCCGGGTTGGAGCGGGAAGGAGGGATGCGCCTTGCCACGCCGTAGAAAGGTTCCGGTCATCCTTGCGGGCGCCGCCGCCATCCTGGCCGCCGCCGTCTTCCTGCTGTTCGGATCGCCCGAACTGGATCCGCCGCCGGCCCATTCCCAGCCGACGGTCCACCTGCGGTTCACCTATTGGGGCAGCATCGAGGAAAAAAGGGCCATCGAGCGGGCCATGGCCAAATTCATGGAGCGGTATCCCTGGATTTCCGTGGAAGCCACCCAGATTCCGAATCCGGATTACAACACGAAGCTCCTGGCGATGTCCGCGGCCAACGAGGAACCGGATCTCGGCTACATGACCACCGAATTGGGCGAACTGCTCGCCCAGCAGGGCAAATTTTTGAATCTGTTCGATTTCATTGATCGGGATCCGGATTTGTCCAGGAACCAGTTCCTCGATTTCGTCTGGCACCAGATTGCGCCCGGCGAAGCCTGGGGCGTGAGCATCGCCGTCGAGTGTTACGGGCTGTTCTACCGGAAAGACCTGTTCGAACGGGCCGGCGTCGACCCGCCGCCTTCCCGTGCGGAAGAAGCCTGGACCTGGGAGCAGTTTGTGGATGCCGCCAAACGCCTGACGCTGGACGAACAGGGCCGAGATGCCTACCATCCCGATTTCGACAAGGACCGGATCATCCAATACGGCGTCATGTTCGAGACGTGGAGCGAACCGATCAGCAATTTCGTCTTCAGCAACGGCGGGCGCTGGATCGACGAAAACGGGGAACGGTTCCGGCTCCATGAACCGGAAGCGGCGCAGGCGATCCAGATGCTGGCCGACCTGATCCAGGTCCACCATGTGGCGCCTTCCCCGTTCGAATCGAAATCGATGCCGGCTCTGAATGTCGCGCTGCAGGCCGGCCTGGCGGCCATGATCATCGACGGGCAGTGGATCAACCTCGATCTGGGCAAAGCGGGCGTCGACTACGATATCGGCGTCCTGCCGAAATTGAAGGACAGCGTGACCGTGGCGCTGTCGGGCGCCAACGTCATCTTCGCGTCGACCCGTCATCCGGAAGAAGCGTGGCTGCTGCTCAAATGGCTGCTGGATCCGAACGAGGCCATCGATCTGTACGCGGACGGCCTGTGGATGCCGACGCTGAAGGCCTGGTACACCGATCCGGCGCTTACGCGGCAATGGGTCGGCGCCAATCCCGCCGCGCATCCGCCCGGATTTGCCGATGCGATGATGAACCAGCTCCTGAGGAACGGCGTGAAAGGGGTCGGGTACTATCTGAAGCACCAGGCCGAAATCTTTCCGGTCGTGAAAAGGGAATTGATCCCGGTCTGGCTCGGCCAAAAGCGGGCCCAGGAGGCCCTCGACGAAATCCGGGTTCTGGTCGATCCCTATTTTCCCCAATGAAGTGCCATTTTCCAAAAAGGTTGCAATTTTTGCCCTCCTCTCCCGCGATATCCTTGGATTGCAGCGATGAAAACGCTTCGATCGACGCGCGCTGCATCCAAAAAACGCGAGGGAGGGTTTTTCGCATGAAAAAAAGGTTGATCGCCATCGGGACCTGCCTGATGGCCCTGGCTTTGGTGCTCGCGGCGTGCAGCGGCGGCGCCGGCCGGGAAAACGAGACGGGTCCGCAGCCAAGCGCCGCTCCGACTTCGTCGACATCGACGTCGACAGGGGAAGTCGTGACCCTGCGGTTCATGGGCTGGGAAGTGAGCCCCCTGGAGACGGAAAGCGTGAAAAAAGGACTGGAGATGTTCATGCAGCAAAACCCGAACATCCGGGTGGAGTACACCACGCTTCCGACGGGCACCGAGTACGTGGCCAAGATGCAGACCATGATCCTCGGGGGCGAAGAGCCCGACGTGTTTTTCCTGCAAAGCGACTACTACCGGGATTTCGTGAAACGGGGCTATCTGCTCAATCTGGACGAGTACATCCAACGCGATTTCTCCACGGACGACCTGATCGATTCGGCCATCCTGCTGAGCACCATCGACGGCAGTTTCTACGGCGTCGAATCCTGCATCGTGGCTCCCGTGCTGTTCTACAACAAAGCCATCTTCGACAAGGCGAACATGCCGTATCCGCCGAGCGATCCGGCCCAGGCCTGGACGTGGGAAGAATTTGTCGATGTGGCCAAAAAGCTCACGATCAAAAACGGCGACCGGGTGGAGCAATACGGCGTTTACGGCCTGGAGGACTACTATCAGACGATCGCGCTCATCATGTCCAACGGCGGCAACTGGTTCAACGAGGACTACACCGCTTCCGCCGCCAACACCCCGGAAGTCCGGGAAGTGCTCCAGAAAATCTACGACCTGCGGGTCGTCGACGGCGCCAGTCCGGAAGCCCGCCTCCTGCAGAACGCCGGCATGAACGCTTCGCAGATGCTGCAGACCGGCAGAATCGCCATGCTGGTGACGGGGTCCTGGGCGCTGCAGGAACTGGCCAACATGGATTTCGAGGTCGGCGTCGCCGTCCTTCCCAAGTTCAAGGAAGCCGTCACCCACGGACAGGCCCACCTGCATGTGGCCTCGAAAAACACCAAGCATCCGGAAGAAGCCTGGAAGCTGATCAAATTCCTGTCCTCCGAAGACTACCAGCTGCAAAACGTCAGAGCCGGCCTGTGGCTGCCGAACCGCAAATCCCTTTATACGGAGGAAGGGATTCGGAAATGGCTGACGGAAGGCGTCCACCCGGAAGACTTTGAAAAGCTGATACCGTATTTCCTGAGTTCCAAAGTCTACCCCTATGCGATGCTGCCCAGCCAGCGGATCCAGGAGGAGACCACCGCCCAGCTGGACGCGTTCTTCTACGGCGGTCTCGCTCTCGACACGGCGCTGCAAAACATTGAAACCGCCGTCAACGCCGTGCTGGCGGAAATGCGGTAATCCGCCGGCGAAAGCCGTGCGCATCGCGGGAGCCCGGAAGCCGGAGCGGAAGCGTCCGGGCTCCTTTACGGGGTGATGGAATGCATACGATCCGGAAGCTGCTTTATAAGGACGGCACATGGGCCTTCCTCATGCTGCTGCCCAACCTGCTCGGATTTCTCGTCTTCATGGTGTTTCCCGTCGCCGCCACGTTTGCCATCAGTTTCGCCCGATGGGAACTGCCGGCGGATATCGAATTTGCCGGGCTGGCCAATTACCGGCGCCTGTTCGCGGACGGCGTGTTTGCCAAAGTGTTCTGGAACACGGTCTACTTTACGGCGGTCAGCGTGCCGGTCGGGATCGTCCTTTCCCTGTTTCTCGCCATCATGCTGGACCGGAAACTCCGCTTCGTCCGTTTTTACCGGGCCGCCTTTTTCATTCCGGTCATTTCCTCGATGGTGGCCATCGCCGTGATCTGGCAATGGATCTACAACCCGGAATTCGGCCTGCTCAATTACGTGCTGAGCTGGTTCGGCATCCGCGGACCGACCTGGCTGACCAGCACGACATGGGCGATGATCGCGGTCATCATGACGGCGGTCTGGAAAAACCTCGGGTTCAACATGCTGATTTTTCTCGCGGGCCTCCAGTCCATTCCGGAAAGCTATTACGAAGCCGCGGCCATCGACGGCGCCCGGTGGTGGGCCCGGTTCCGCCACATCACCGTTCCGCTGCTTGCGCCCACCACGTTTTTCGTCACCGTGATGGCGGTCATCAACTCCTTCCAGGTGTTCGACATCGTGTATCTGATGACGCAGGGAGGTCCGGCGCGATCGACGTCCGTTCTGGTGTATTACATTTACCAGAACGCCTTCCAGTTTTTTGACATGGGATACGCCAGCGCGGTCGCCTATGTGCTGTTCTTCGTCGTGCTGTTTCTGACCCTGCTTCAGTTCCTGCGGCAAAAGAGAATAAGCATTTTCTACTGACGGGAGGCATTGGCGTAAATGGGCAACAACCGAAGGGTGAAATGGCTGGCGCATGGCGTGCTCATCATCGGATCCGTCATCATGCTGTTTCCGTTCATCTGGATGATCGCCACCTCCCTGAAGGATCTGAGCGAGGTGTTCACGTATCCGCCGCGGTTTTTCGGAGACCGTCTGAAATTTGAAAATTATCTCGTCATGACCGAACGGTTTCCCTACTTCCTGTTTTTCCTGAATTCCCTGAAAGTCACCCTGATCGTGACCGCCGCCCAGCTGGTGACGAGTTCCATGGCCGGCTACGTCTTTGCCCGGCTCCGGTTTCCGCTCCGCGACGGACTGTTCGGCGTCTATCTGGCGACGCTGATGATTCCGCCGCAGGTGACAATGATCCCCAATTTTCTGCTCATGCGGTATTACGGGCTGGTCGACACGCATGCGGCCCTGATTCTGCCGGCGCTCGTATCGGCGTTCGGCACGTTCCTGCTCCGGCAGTTTTTCACGACGATCCCGTCGGCCTTGGAAGAGGCGGCCAAAATCGACGGCTGCACGCCTTTCGGGATCTACTGGCGGATTTTCGTGCCGCTTTCGAAACCGGCGATGGCGACGCTGGGCATTTTCGTCCTCATCGGGACCTGGAACGATTTCATCAACCCGCTGATCTATCTGCATTCCGAAAGCAAAATGACGCTGACCCTGGGCCTGGCCAACATGCAGGGCCTCTATTCGACGGACTGGCCGGCGCTCATGGCGGCCACGACCCTGAGCATCCTGCCGATCGTCGTCGTATTCCTGTTCGCCCAGGATCTGTTCGTCAAGGGCGTGACACTTTCCGGTTTGAAAGGAGAATGACGGCTCGTGAACGTGGTGTTCGAGGATGGTTTCTGGGCTCCCCGCGTGAGGCTGATGGCCGAAGAGGTGATCCCCCATCAATGGAAAGCGCTGAACGACCAGATCCCGGGCGCCGAACCGAGCCATGCCGTGGAAAATTTCCGCATCGCCGCCGGCGAGGTGCAGGGGACGTTCCACGGCATGGTGTTCCAGGACAGCGACGTCGCCAAGTGGCTGGAGGCCGCGAGCTACAGCCTGCAATACGCGCCGAACCCGGAACTGGAGCGCCTCGTTGACGAAGTGGTGGATCTTCTGGGCCGCGCCCAGCGCGAGGACGGCTATCTGAACACGTATTTCACCGTCGCGGCGCCGGATGGAAGATGGAAGGACATGTCCTTCGGCCATGAACTGTATTGTGCGGGGCATCTGATCGAAGCGGCCGTGGCCCACCACGAAGCGACCGGCAAGACGAACTTCCTGTCGATCGTGCGGAAATACGCCGATTTGATCCGCCGCGAGATCGGGCCGGATCCCGGGCAAAGACGGATCTACGACGGCCATGAGGAAATCGAGCTGGCCCTGGTGAAGCTCTATCAGGCCACCGGCGACGAATCGTATCTTCAGCTGGCCAAATATTTCATCGACGAACGGGGAAGGCAGCCGTGCTTTCTGTTGGATGAGCCGACCTTCGGCGGCGAGGCAAAGGATCGCTGGTTCCATCTGGACTACTTCCAGGCCCACGCGCCGGTGAGGGAGCAGCGGACGGCGGAAGGCCATGCCGTCCGGGCGATGTATCTTTATTCCGCCATGGCCGACCTGGCCCGGCTGACCGGTGACGCCGGCCTGAAGGAGACGCTGCTGCGCCTGTGGGACAACGTGACCCAAAAGCGCATGTACATCACCGGCGGCATCGGGTCGCAGGGGCATGGCGAGCGTTTCACCATCGACTACGATCTGCCGAACGACACGGCCTACGCGGAAACCTGCGCGGCGATCGGGCTGGTGTTCTGGGCTTCCCGCATGTTCCGCCTCGATCCGGACGCCAAATACGCAGACGTCATGGAGCGGGCGCTCTACAACGGCGTCCTGAGCGGGATTTCGCTGGACGGGAAAAGGTATTTTTACGTCAATCCCCTGGAAGTGCATCCGCCGACGGCGCATTTCCGGCACGACATGCAACATGTGAAAACGGAGCGCGTGCCCTGGTTCGGCTGCGCATGCTGCCCGCCCAACATCGCCCGGCTGGTCGCTTCGCTGAACCGGTATGTCTGCACCGCGGAAAACGGGGACGTCTTTTATCACCTGTACGCGGGAAGCAGAAGTGAATGGGATGTGAACGGCCGGACCGTGCGGCTGGCCATGAAGACAGACTATCCCTGGGATGGGCGCATTGACGTCGCGGTGGAGTGCGGGGAACCGGTCTTCTTTCACCTGTGCTTCCGATGGCCCGGCTGGGCGGACGAGGCCGCCGTCGCCGTCAACGGCGAACGGGTGGACGCCCGCGGCGCGCTGCATAAAGGTTACATCCGGCTCGGAAGGGAATGGCGAAACGGCGACCGGATCCGGCTCCATTTCCCGATGCGGGTCAAGCGAATGGCCGCGCATCCCCTGGTCAGGGAAAACGCGGGGAAGGTGGCCGTCCAGCGGGGGCCGGTGGTCTACTGCCTGGAGGAAGTCGACAACGGGCCCCATCTGGCGGACATCCGGCTGGCCGCCAACCCGCAATTCGAAACCGAATTCCGGCATGATCTCATGGGCGGCATCGTGGTCATCCGGGCGGACGGATACCGTTCCGATCCCGAAGAATGGGGGGATGTGCTGTACAGGGAGCTTTCCGGCCGGCTGAGGAAAATGACGATCACCTTCGTGCCCTACGCCTGCTGGGGGAACCGAAAGAAGGGGGAAATGACGGTCTGGGTTCGGCAGCTGGAACGCGGATGAAATTTTGGAGAAAGCGAGCAGGAGGGTGAGTACGGTGAAAAAGAAGCTTGCCGCGATCACGGGAGTCCTGGCGATGGCGTTCGTCCTGCCGCCTTTGCCGTCCCATGCGGCGGAAGACGTGTCCCGTTTCGAAATCGATCTTTCCCAGCCCTACCGGCCGGTCACCCGGGTCGCATCCGGCATGCTTTACGGCCTGGCGGAAGAAGGACGGCCGGATGACCGGTGGATTGCGCCTCTCAAGCCGAAAAATTTCACGCAGATGGCACCGGGCGGCCAGCAGTTGCCCAACGGGGAAACCGCCCCCACCGGCGATGCGCTGGTCGTGGCCCCCATTGCCGATCGGCACGGCGCCACGGTGACGATCCGGATGCCGGACATCTATCCGGATTTTCCCTACCGATGGGTGGACTGGAACGATTGGCTCGCGAAGGTCGACGCCATCGTGGGCGCCCGTCTGGCCTCGGGCGCCGACAACATTTACGCCTACGAGATCTGGAACGAACCGAACTGGACCTGGGACACCGCGAAGGCCGGACCGTTCTTCGCGGGCTGGAAGCAAACCTACGACAGAATCCGCATGCTGGACCCGGACACCCCCATCATGGGACCCAGCATCACCCACTACGATGAAAATTATTTGCGGGACTTTCTGACTTACTGCAAAGCCAACCAATGCCTGCCGGACATCATCAGCTGGCATGAATTGGGCAATCCGGAAGGAAACCACCGGGATACGCCCAACACGCCCCACATCAAAAATCATATCGCTGCCTACCGGGCGCTGGAGCAGCAGCTGGGCATCGGCCCCCTGCCGATCAGCATCAACGAATACGGCGTGCAGGTCGAAGAAGGGGTGCCGGGAGCCATGGTGCAATATTTCGCCCAGTTCGAGCGCGGCGGCGTCGATACGGCCAATGTCGCGTTCTGGTTCCGGCCGGGACGCCTCAGCAATCTCATCACGGATTCCGGGGAACCCAACGGCGGCTGGTGGCTGTTCAAATGGTACGGCGACATGTCGGGACAGATGGTGATGACGGCGCCGAATTCCACCACCTCGACGGGCCTGGACGGCATCGCCAGCATCGATCCCAATCTGCAAACGGTACACGCCCTCTTTGGCGGCAGCAGCGGAACGGCCGACATCCTGGTGAAAGGGGTGAATGCCGCCGCGTTCCTTGGCAACAAAGTGCGGGTCACGGTGGAAGCGGCCCCCTGGTACGGCGTCGATACGCCCGTCCGCAGTCCGCTGAAGGTGATGGAAGGCGAATTTGACGTTATAAACAACGAAATTCGCATCCGGGTGAACGGCATGAAAGAGTCCTGGGGCTACCGCCTGACCATCGTGCCGGCCGCCGCCGACAAGACCCGGTACGAAGCCGAACACGCGCTCCTCCACAGGGCCAATCTCTTTTCGAGTCCGCTCACGTCCAACGGCCGGTATGTGGGGCAAATCGATTTCGACGACAGTTACGTCGAATACCAGGTCACGGTCCCGGCGGCGGGCCGCTACCATCTGGACATCTGGTACGCCAACGGCATGGGGACGTCCCAGCAGCAATCCCTGTCGGTCAACGGCGGACCCGCGACCGCGGTTTCGTTTCCCGCCACCGGCGGCTGGCTTTGGGCGGCGCCGCCGGAGAAGCTTACCGTTTCGGTCATGCTGAACGGCGGCGCGAACACCATCCGGTTTACGAAAATCGGTTTTGTCGAACACGATTGCATCCAATTGTCTCCGGCTTTTTACCTGCAAAAGTGGGAGGCCGAAGACGCCGTCGTCCATCGTGCCAGCGTGTTTCATTCCCATCTGGCTTCGGACAGCAGGTATGTCGGACAAATCGACGAACCGGACAGCTACGTGGAATACGAAGTGAACGTGCCCGCATCCGGACTTTATACCATGGTCATCCGGTACGCCAACGGCACGGCTTCGAATCAGGCCCAGCAGCTGGCGGTCAACGGAAACGCCATGGGACCGGTCGTATTCCCGCCGACGAACGGCTGGCTGTGGGCGGTCCCGCCGGGCAGCGTGACCATGACCGTCCAGCTGAATGCCGGCAACAACAAGATCCGGTTCACCAAAGACGGTTTCGTCGAACATGATTGCCTTTATCTGATCCGCACGTCCCTCTTCGAGGGAAGATGGGAAGCGGAACAGGCTTCCATTCACCGCGCCATCGTGTTCAAATCCGGCTATGCTTCGGATGCCCGATTTGTCGGCATGATCGATTACGCGGACAGTTACGTGGAGTTCAGCGTCCATGTTCCGTCGGCAGGCACGTATTCGATGGAAATCGGGTACGGCAACGGCACCGGCAATAGCTCGACCCATCAGCTCCACGTCAACGGCGCATTTGCGGGGACCGTGACGTATCCGCCCACGGGCGGCTGGATTTCGGCCGTGCCGAATTTCGGGACGAGGAAAACGGTCGGCCTCAGCATCCAGCTGAACGCCGGGACCAATACCATCCGGTTCACCAAGGGGACGGGATATGCGGAACTGGATTATATCCGTTTGACGTCGCCCAACGCGTTTTGATCCGGTCGGTATGAAAAAAAACGGGCCGACTTCGCACCGGAAGCGTCCGGATACGGGTCGGCCCGGCATTTTGGCGTCAAAGCCATTTTTTCTTCCGGAACAAAAGGAACATGCCGCCGCCGAGCAATGCCATCAGGGCCAGCAGAACCACGGAACCGTACGGACTGTCCATGCCGGGGATATAATCGAAGTTCATGCCGTAGACTCCGGTGATGAAGGTCAGCGGCATGAAGATGGCCGCGATCACCGTAAAAATGCGCATCGTTTCGTTGGCCTTGTTGTCCACGCTGGACTGGTAAGCTTCGCGAAGGTTGCCGATGAGGTCGCGGAACGTTTCGAACGTTTCCGAGATTTTCACCATATTTTCGTAAATGTCCCCGAAATACTGCTGCAACTCGTCGTCGATCAGCACCAGGTTTCGCTTGTGCAGCATGTTGATGACGTCGCGCTGCGGGCCGAGCCCCTTTTTCAGCCACAGGATTTCCCGGCGCAGCCGGATGATTTCGTTCAGGTGGGATTTCTGGATGTTCATCAGGATTTCTTCTTCCAGGCTCTCGATGTGGTCTTCCACCCGGTCGGCGACGGAGAAATAATTGTCCACCACCCGGTCGACGAGATGGTACAGGAAATGGTCGGGGGAGTCGACCTCCTCTTCGAGGAGGATCGGCTTGACCGTCCGCAGTTCGTTGATCTTCTGGCCCGTTACGGTGATGATGTAATGCCGGCCCAGGAAGATGTTGAGCGCCCGCAGGAAGATTTCCTTGTCGTCGTAACGGATGCTGTTGAACACCAGGAAGTAATGATCGTCGTAAATTTCCAGCTTCGGCCGCTGGTCTTCCTCCGAAAGACAGTCTTCCACCGCCAGGTCGTGCAGCCCGAACTTCGGCTGCAGCACGGACAGTTCGTCGAGATCCGCGTCGATCCAGTAGAAGCCTTCGGCGGGCGGCACGAGCGCCTCGTCGAGATTATCCAGCAAGGTGAATACGCCGCGGTTGACGCGTCTGATTTTCATCCATGGTCGCTCCTTCGCATGCCGAATTCGCAAAACATGCAGAAACCGGTCCGCGGGAGGCCAAGCGGCGGAAAAGCCGGCAACGGGACCCTTCCCGCGGACCCGGCGTCCGACGGAAGCAATGGACCATCCGTGTTCGCGCCTCAGGCTCGGGCGAATCTCCGTTCATGCCGGCTCCTCCTTTCGTGACCATGGTGTTGGCTTGCCCAATTCGTGATAAGTATAATCCTCCCCCGCGCGGCGGTTCAAGACATTTTTTCAAGGTTTGTCGGGAGGTTTGCGATTGCCGCGTATTTTGGCGAAGGCCGGCATGACCCGCGAAAATTGCGCCGGCAAAACGCTGTCAATCGTCTGTGAAAATGTCACCTTAACTCGTCTGTGAAAATGTCACTTTTTGAATGTACCAAGTCACCGGTCAGGTGACTTGGCCTGGCGCGAAATTTGTGTTACGCTGAAGCTGCTTTGGACTCCATGCCAACCTCCATGGATGGTTGGCGGCGGGCTTGCGGGGTGGCGCAGGTTCCGCCTTTTTTGTTGGAGTCGCAGGATCACGTACCGGCTTTTCCGTCTCCTTCAGCGCGATGGCCTGACCATGATGCCATACGAGCACCTCACCGGTGAGCGTCTCACGCACCTCAACCGTTGCTCTGGCGTCGAAACGGAACTTGCAAGGCTTGGCGAACGTATACACCTTCCCGTTGTATGAGAGCGTGTTTCCGTGTCCCAGTTTTCGGTACTTGCGGGCCGTGAACACATGCTCCAACTTGACGGACGGATCCGGCTCCATGTATGCCGATTCCGCTTGTTTGGGCTGGACGGCAAACTTGCGATTGTGCTTCTCCAGCAGCTTGGGCAGCGCTTCGTTGGCCTCCTCGATCGTCTTCACGCCGAGCAGCCGCAGCTCAATCACCAGGCGATCCTGAAACGTCCCCCAGAGGCGTTCGATGCGGCCTTTCGCTTGCGGCGAGAGGGCCTTGATATGCTCGATGTGCAGCTCCGCCATTGCCTTGCCGAAGTCGGATAGCGGTTTGGTTTCGCCTGCCAGTTCCTGCTCAAGCGACTGCGTTTCATGGGGTGACCGGAAGATGGTATGTTTGTCGCTGTAAAGCCCCAGCGGCACGCCGTAGTTCCGGATGCCTTGCATCATGACCAGCGAGTAGCCTTCGCGGCATTCCGTGGGCCTGAACACGGCGCCAACGACGGTACCTGTCGCATCGTCGATGGCGGCATGGAGGGTGAAGGACGGTGCCCGATCCTCCAGCCAGGCGTAAGGCGTCGCATCGATCTGCCACAGCATGCCCGCTTGCGGCTTTCGCTGGCGCGGTTGATGAGCCTTCTTGCGCCGACGCGGTTTGGCTTGCTTGATGCCTTTGGACAGTAAAATGCGTCTTACGCTGGGTGTGCTGAGCTTAATCGATTCGTGTTCCTCCAAAAGCTCCGCAAAGTGGCAGTTGTTGCTGCCGTGATACGTTGTGGTGTACAACTCGACGACGTGATCTTTGACTTCCTCCGGGATCGCGTGTTTCGGCTTTCTTCCCCGATTACCGTGGGCCAGTGCCTGGGCGCCTCCTTCTTCCACATATTTCTTCTTCAGCCGAATCACTTGCCGGACGCCGAGTCCGAGTGCCGCCGCTCCTTCCGCGTTGGTCATGTGTCCGTCGAGGATTTTCTCCACCACAAGTACCTTTTTCCATTCTGCTCTGGTCAATGTCACTCTCTCCTGTCCCATAGTGACATTATCTCAGAACAGTTATACCGTGACATTATCACAGAACAACGACAATTGCGCCGGCAAAACGCTTGACGGGGAGCGGGTTTTCGGTTACATTTGATTGTAAATTGCAACGACAATTGAAAAAGGCAGCCATCTTATCAAGAGCAGGCGGAGGGACTAGCCCAATGAAGCCCGGCAACCGGCGCATACGCTGCGAGGCGTTGCGCACGGTGCTAATTCTTGCGGAAACGGTAGCCGTTTTCGGGAGATGAGAGAGGCGCTCCGAGATGACGATCGACGGCCCTTTCTCACCGGGTCGTCTTTTTTTGCCTCCGAGACGTTCCCCGGCGGCGGACGGCGCCGCGGACGCACATTCGTTCCACGGGGAGGGAAACCGCATGCCCATCAAAATTCCGGACAAACTGCCGGCCAAGGAAATCCTGGAGCAGGAAAACATTTTTGTGATGGACGAAACGGTCGCCTACCATCAGGATATTCGGCCGCTTCGCATCGCGATATTGAATCTGATGCCGACCAAGCAGACCACGGAAACCCAGCTGCTCCGGCTGATCGGCAACACGCCGCTGCAGGTGGAGGCGGTGCTGCTGCATCCCAAGACGCACACTTCGAAAAACACGCCCGCCGAACATCTGGCGACTTTCTATAAAACGTTCGATGACATTTCGGACGAACGGTTCGACGGCATGATCATCACCGGCGCGCCGGTGGAGCATCTGCCGTTCGAGGAAGTGGACTACTGGCGCGAGCTGCAGGACATCATGGACTGGACGACGGTGAACGTGACGTCCACCTTCCACATCTGCTGGGGGGCGCAGGCCGGGCTGTACCACCATTACGGCATTCCGAAGTATCCCCTGGAAAGCAAGCTGTTCGGCGTCTTCCCGCACCGGGTGACCAAGCCGAACACGAAGCTGCTGCGCGGCTTTGACGAAGTGTTTTACGTTCCCCAGTCGCGGCATACGGAAGTGCGCAGGGAGGACATCGAACCCCGGGAAGAGCTGGAGATCCTGTCCGAATCCGACGAAGCCGGCGTGTACATCGTGGCGTCGAAGGATGGCAAGCAGATTTTCGTCACCGGCCATTCCGAATACGATCCCCTGACGCTCAAATGGGAATATGAACGCGACAAGGCCAAGGGGCTGCGGATCGATTTGCCGAAAAACTACTTCCCCGGGGACGATCCGGCCAAAATGCCGGTATCCACCTGGCGGGCGCATGCCAACCTGCTGTTTTCCAACTGGCTCAATTATTATGTGTACCAGGAAACGCCCTATATCCTGGGCAAAGCCTACAAGCCGGTCAAACAGGGGGGGCAGGCGCAGGTATGAACATCGAAAGCAGACTCGCGCAGATCGGTTCGAATCACGATCCCGACACGGGAGCGGTCAGCTTTCCCGTCTACCATGCGACCGTATTCCGTCATCCCCGTCTGGGACAAAGCACGGGTTACGATTACTCGCGGACGAAAAACCCGACCCGGGAAGTGCTGGAGATGTCCGCGGCGGAGCTGGAAGGAGGCGACGGCGGGTTCGCGTGCAGCTCCGGCATGGCGGCGCTGCAGACGGTCCTCGCCCTGTTTTCCCAGGGCGATCATCTGATCGTGTCCCTGGACCTGTACGGCGGCACGTACCGGCTGCTGGAACGGGTAATGCGGCGGTTCGGCCTCACCGCGTCCTACGTCAACACGGGCGACCTGGAGGCGTTGGAGGGCGCCCTTCAGCCGGAGACGAAGGCGCTCCTGATCGAGACGCCCACCAATCCGCTCATGATGATCACCGACCTCGCTCAAGTCTGCTCCTGGGCCTCCGAGCGCGGACTGCTCACCATCGTCGACAACACGCTGCTCACGCCCTATTTCCAGCGCCCGATCGAGCTTGGCGCCGACATCGTCGTGCACAGCGCCACGAAATATCTGGGCGGGCACAACGACGTGCTGGCCGGCCTGATCATCAGCAAGGGCCAGGAACTCACCGAGCGGCTGGCGTTTTTGCACAACGCCATCGGCGCCGTGCTGTCGCCCCAGGATTCGTGGCTGCTCATGCGCGGCATGAAGACGCTGGCCCTGCGCATGGAGCGGCACAATGAAAACGCCCTGCGCATCGCCCGGTGGCTGCAGGGCCATCCCGCCGTGGAGGCGGTGTACCATCCCGGCCTGCCCGAACATCCCGGCTACGAAGTGCAGCGGCGCCAGGCCACCGGCAACAGCGGGCTCTTCTCCTTCCGGGTGAAGGACGCCCGCATGGTGGAGCCGATCCTGGGCAGCATCCGGCTGATCGCTTTCGCGGAAAGCATGGGCGGCGTGGAATCGCTCATGACCTACCCGGCCGAGCAAACCCACGCGGACATCCCCGAACACGTCCGCCGCGCCGTCGGCGTTGACGATCGGCTGCTGCGCCTTTCGGTCGGCATCGAGCACGTGGACGACCTGATCGCCGACCTGGACCAGGCCCTCGCCGTCGCGATGCGGGAAATCGGCGCGGCGTAGGGACCGGCCAAACGCCCGGACCAGTTTGACTCACGCAAGCTGGCGGGCGGTTTTTATTTGTTGTACGATAAGGGGAGAGCGAAAGGAGGAGCCGCCGTGGGAAACGTGGACCGCATCCTGCACCGGGCGCTCAGCGGCGAACGGCTGGGGGTCGAGGATGTGGTGGCGCTTTTTGAATCGGACCAGATCGAAAAAATCGGCCGCGCCGCCGACGAGATCATGCGCCGCCGCCATCCCGAGCCCGTCACGACGTTTGTCATCGGCCGAAACATCAACTACACGAACATTTGCGACAAATATTGCCGGTTTTGCGCGTTTTACCGTCCGCCCGGCTCGCCGGAAGGATACGTGCTGCCCGACGAAGTCATTTTCCGCAAGATCCAGGAAACCATCGATGTCGGCGGCACGGAAATCCTGATGCAGGGCGGGACGCATCCGGGTCTGCCGTTCTCGTACTATCTCGATCTGCTGAGGGAAATCAAGAAGCGTTTTCCGAATATCACGATGCACTCCTTCTCCCCCGCGGAAATTTTGAAAATGCAGGAAGTGGCCGGCGGCATCCCGCTGGAGGATGTGCTGCGCCAGCTGCGGGACGCGGGGCTGGATTCGCTGCCGGGCGGCGGCGCGGAAATCCTGGACGACCGCACGCGGATGCGCATCAGCCGCCTGAAGGGTTCGTGGCGCGACTGGATGAACGTGATGCAGACGGCGCACCGGATCGGCATGAACACGACGGCCACCATGGTCATCGGCTTCGGGGAAACGCTGGAGGAGCGCGCGCTGCATCTGCTGCGCATCCGCGAGGCGCAGGACGAGTGCATCCAGAACGGCTATCCGTCCAAAGGGTTTCTCGCCTTCATCGTCTGGACATTCCAGCCGGAAAACACGAATCTTCCGCGTGAAAAGCTGCCGCCGGAAGAGTATCTGAAAGCCCTGGCGATCAGCCGTCTCACCCTGGACAACATCGAAAACTTCCAGTCATCCTGGGTGACGATGGGCCCGGAAATCGGCAAGCTGTCCCTTTCCTACGGGGCCAACGATTTCGGCAGCACGATGATCGAGGAAAACGTCGTGTCCGCCGCCGGAACGACGCACAAGGTGAACATTTCGCTCATTCTTCGTCTCATCCGGGAAGCGGGCAAAATCCCCGCGCAGCGCAACACGCGTTACGAAATCCTGCGCGTATTCGATGAAAACGCCGTGGTGGAACGGGATTTTGTGATGGAAAACTGAAAAAAATGCCAGCCGCGTCTCCTGATCGCATATTCCTTTTCCGGTCACCATAAACATGAACAAAACCGAAGGAAAAGGAAGCGGGAGCGCGGATGGGAGAAAATCTTCTGCGCATTTACACGGAGGGCGGCCCGCGGGCCGCCCGCCGTTTGCTTGAAATGCTGAACGCGGGCTGCGCGGCGGACGGATTTCCCGGGCCGGAAGGACCGTGGCGGATGGAACCGCAAAACGCCGCGGGCACGGATGGGTTCGTGCTGACGCTGCGCCTGAACGCGAAGGATTTTGCGGCTTTCCGGCGCACGGGCGCCGCCCTGGCCCGCTATGTCAGGGAAGAGGCGGAGCCCGGGCTGCTGAAGGAGCTGGTGCGGACGGAGCACGGCGTCCTGGACGAAGCCGAAGCGGCCAGGATTTGCGCCTCCGCGGAAAAACGGCTGGCCGCCACCGCCGCGCTGCGCGTCGGCTTTATGGCGGGCGCGTTCGCCGCGTACCTGGAGCGGGAGCGGCGGCTGCATCTGGAAGGATTCATCCGGTTCCGGCTGGGGACGGTCAGGGAGGAACTGCGGGAGGCGCTGCAGGCCGCCGTCCGGGAACGGCTGCCGGACAGGCAGTACGAACAGTTTACGGCCTTGCTCCGGCTCATTGTGGAGCATCGGGAATCGCAGCTTCCGGTGGTGCATGTGCACCATTCCGGCGGACAGGCGTTTCGCCTGTACGACGGGCGGCTGCGGCCGCTCCGGTTTTCGCCCGGTCCGGAGGAGAACGGCAGCGGCGATCCGGCGGACGGACAGGATGCGCCGGAAGAAAGCCGCATCGTCAGCTGCCTGCTGAGTGCCGCGCCGCGCCGCATTTACATTTACACGGAGGAGCCCGACGCGCGGGTGATCCGGACGCTGGTGGGCATTTTCGGCGACCGGGCGGCCGTCTGTCCCGGGCGCTTCCCGCCGTGACGCGACGGGGATGCGGCATGGCGACAAAAGCGGTTTGGGTCTGTCCCTGAAAAAACCGGGACGCCGCGGGGCGGCCAAGTCTTGACGGAAGCGGGCGGCGGCAGTATAATCTGGCTCATAATACATCCGAACCCGCAAAAAGCGATGAGAAAGACACCGGAGCCGGCAGCGGACGGTCCAGAGAGAGGACCCCGAGGCTGCAAGGTCCTTCCGAACCGGCCGGCCCCGACCCCTTTCGAGCTGCGTCGCGGAAAGCCCGGGCCAGACGCCGTCGTCACCGAGGCGGGCACGGCCGGACAAGTATGCGGCGCCGGACCATGCCCGTTACGCATGCAGAGGACCCGGCGAAGCGCCGTTGGATTTGGCGTTGTCCGGGTCGAAGAAGGGTGGAACCACGGGCTGAAAGCACCGTCCCTTTGGGACGCGTGCTTTTTTGTTTGCGGGGAACGAAACAACGCAAGACATGGCCGCAGTGCGAGGAGGAAGGAATCATGACGGTGCGCGTGACGTTGCCGGACGGTTCGGTTCGCGAATATCCGGCGGGAACGACGGTGGAGGAAGTGGCCGCGTCCATCGGACCGGGCTTGCGCAAAAGCGCCATCGCCGGCAAGCTGGACGGCCGGCCGGTGGATCTGTTTGCACCCATCGAACGGGACGCCGCCCTGGAAATTTTGACGCCGGAATCCAAAGACGGACTCGAGGTGATGCGCCACAGCACCGCCCACCTGATGGCGCAGGCGCTCAAGCGCCTGTACGGCGCCGACAGGGTCAAGCTCGGCGTCGGGCCGGCGATCGAGGACGGGTTTTATTACGACATCGACCTGGACCGTTCGATCACCCCGGAGGATTTGGCCGACATCGAAAAGGAAATGGAAAACATCGTCAGGGAGGATCTGCCGATCACGCGGCGGGTCGTCACCAAGGCGGAAGCCCTGCGGCTCTATACGGAAGTCGTGGACGACCCCTACAAGCGGGAGCTGATCAACGACCTGCCGGAAGATGCGGTGATCACGATCTACGAGCAGGGGGAATTTTTCGACCTGTGCCGCGGCCCGCACGTGCCGTCCACCGGCCGTCTCAAGGTGTTCAAGCTGCTCAGCGTGGCCGGCGCCTACTGGCGGGGCGACAGCAAAAACAAGATGCTGCAGCGCATCTACGGCACGGCGTTCGCCAAGAAAAGCGAGCTGGAGGAGCATCTGCGGCTGCTGGAGGAAGCCAAAAAGCGCGACCACCGCAAGCTGGGCAAAGAGCTGAAAATGTTCACCTTCGCCCGCGAGGTGGGCCAGGGGCTGCCGCTCTGGCTGCCCAACGGCGCCCAGCTGCGCCGCATCCTGGAGCGGTACATCGTCGATCTGGAGACGTCCCTCGGCTACCAGCACGTGTACACACCGGTGCTTGGCAACGTGGAGCTGTACAAAATTTCCGGCCACTGGGAGCACTATCAGGAAAACATGTTCCCGGCCATGAAGCTCGACAATGAAGAACTCGTGCTGCGCCCGATGAACTGCCCGCACCATTTCATGGTGTACAAAAGCGAAATGCGCAGCTACCGCGATCTGCCGCTGCGCATCGCGGAGCTCGGCACCATGCACCGGTACGAGCTGTCCGGCGCGCTGACCGGCCTGCACCGCGTGCGGGCGATGACGCTGAACGACGCCCATATCTTCTGCCGGCCGGATCAGATCAAGGAGGAATTCACCCGCGTCATCCGCCTGATCCAGCGCGTATACAAGGATTTCGGCATCAGGGAATACCGCTTCCGCCTGTCGTATCGGGACCCGAACGACAAGGAAAACTACTACCCGGACGACAGGATGTGGGAAACGAGCCAGCGCATGCTTCGCGAGGCGGTGGAGGAGCTGGACCTGCCCTTTTTCGAGGCGGAAGGAGAGGCGGCGTTCTACGGCCCGAAACTGGACGTGCAGATCAAGACGGCGCTGGGGCGGGAGGAAACGCTGTCCACGGTGCAGCTGGACTTTCTGATGCCGGAGCGTTTCGAGCTGGAATACGTGGGCGCCGACGGGCAGAAGCACCGGCCCGTGGTCATCCACCGCGGCATCATCAGCACCATGGAGCGGATGACCGCCTTCCTGCTGGAGAACTTCGCCGGCGCGCTGCCGGTCTGGCTGGCTCCGGTGCAGGCGAAGATCATTCCGGTGAACCTGGCCTACGAAGATTACGCGCTCCAAGTCGCGGACCGGCTGCGGGAGTCCGGCGTGCGGGTGCAGACCGATTTGCGCAATGAAACCCTCGGGTACAAGATCCGCGAGGCGCAGCTGGAAAAGGTGCCGTATATGCTCGTGGTCGGCGAGAAGGAAGCGTCGTCCGGCACCGTGTCGGTGCGCCGGCGCGGCGAGGGCGATCTGGGCGCGGAATCGCTGGAGGATTTCATCCGCCGGATCGGAGAAGAAATCGCGTCGCGCAAGGCGGACTGACGGAACCCCCGGCAGGGTTCGCCCGGGCCGCCCGCGCCGCATGGCCGCATAAGGGATCGCCTCCCGGCTCATCCTGAACATCGGGAGGTGATCCCCGCCATGGCCAGGAACAAGCGGCGAATCCGCATCGCGGACGCGGAATTCGCCGACGAGCGGAACCCGGAAACCGTCAAAACGCCGAAACCGCCCAAACAGGAACGAAACCGATAAAAAACCTCACAAGTAGATGAGGTTTTTGTTAGATAATCTATCATAAAACAAGGGGAATTTGAAAAATTCCCCTTTTTCTTGTACCTTTTTCCCTCTATAATGTAATAAAAGATAACAAAACAATGACATAACATAGGAGGGGAAGAGGGGCATGAAAGCACCATGGTTCCGGCGGCTGGCGTCGAACGGTGCGTCCGCGGCGGCCGTTGCGGGGGAGGCGGCCGGACGGGACGACAAATGGATGCGCATCATCGGCGAAGCCGTCGTCATTGCCGACCGTCTGCAGGCCGCCGTCAGCGAGGTGGACCAGAGCGCGGGAAAGCTGGAATCCGTGGCGGAACGATCCCGTGCGCTGGAGGAGCGGCTGGCGGCGAGGAGCCGCGAGGCGCTCGGCCTGCTCGAGGAGGCTTTCGGCAAGCTGCAGGACGCGGAAGCCGCGTCCCAGGAAATCCGGGCGACTTCCGAGGAAATGGGGGAGCGGAGCGCGGAGGCTCGAAATACGGCGCTTGAAGTCAGCCGTTCCCTCGGGGAAACCGACGCCGTCATGAGCGACCTGGCGGGCAGCCACGAAGCGATGGACCGCCACGTGCGCGGGCTGATCGGCCATCTGGCGCAGATCGGAGAGATGAACCGCTTCATCCAGGAAATCGTGTCGCAAACGTCGCTGCTTGCGCTCAACGCGGCCATCGAGGCGGCCCGTGCGGGCCAGTACGGCCGCGGTTTCTCCGTCGTGGCCCAGGAAATCCGCAAGCTGGCCGATCAGAGCGGGGAAGCGGTGAAGCGTTCCACGGACATCGTACAAAATATCGAAAAAGGAATCCGGGCGGTGCTTGAGGCCATGGAAGCCGAAAAACGTTCGGTGCGGCGGGGCCTGGAAGAAATGGAGCGCAACCGCGAACGGATGGAGATGATTTTCGGGCACATGGAGGAAGTGGATCGCCGGGTATCGCTGACGGTGTCGGCTTCGGAAGCGCAGACCGCGCGGATGTCCTCCGCCTCGGAGACGCTGTACCGGGTGGTCGACGCCGTCTCCGCCATGGCGGAGAGCATCGACGAGACGCTGGACCATTACCGGCTGCAGCGGGAAGAAGCGGACCATCTGGCGCGCGTCTCCAACGCCCTTCGCGTCACGGCGGAAGAAATGGTCGCCGCGGTGCAGCAGGCCGGTGTCGATTGGCGAAAAAGCGGGACGGACGAAGACGCGGGGGATGTCAGCCTGTGGATCGGCTGGCTGTCGCAGGCGGCCGCCGACCCCGCTCTGGCTTCCCTGGATTCCGAAACGCACCGGAGGGTGCTCACCGGTCGTCTGTATGGAAAGCCGGGCGTGGAAGCGGTCTGGTCCAACCGCGCGGACGGCACGTTCATTTTTTCCGAGCCGCCGGCCGGACTGCTCAACGCCCGCGGCCGCGAATGGTGGCGGCGGGCGATGGAAGGGGAAACGTTTGTCTCGGACATTTATATTTCCGCCATTACGAAGCGGCCCTGCCGCACCGTGTCGATGCCGATCCCCGGCGCGGACGGCAAGCCCGTCGGCGTCGTCGGCCTGGATATCACGATGGACGCCGCCGCGGCCGGGTAATTTCCGGGCGCCGAGCTCAAGGCCGTCCCGCCAGGGGTTGCGGGGCGGCCTTCTCCGTCCCGGGACCGAGGCGAAAATCAATCCCGCGCATCTGTGCGAACCGCATCCCCTTGTTCTATACTGTAGACGAGCGGTCCGACGAAACGCACGGCCGCAGCAGTCAACAGTCCGGGGGATTCGGCCATGCGACAAGGGTATACGCATCGAATGTTTTGGGGCATCGTCCTGATCGCCTTCGGCACCGGTTTTTTGCTCAACCGGCTTGGCATCATCACCATGGACATCGGCGAAATGGCCGCCACGTTCTGGCCGGTTTTTGTCATTCTGTTCGGCCTGCAGGGGCTTATCCTGCAGCGCCGCTCCGGTTCCTGGTGGAATCTGTTCGTGATCGCGATCGGTGTATACTTTTTGGGACGCAACCTGGGTTTGGTCAGCATGGACCCGGGAGAATTTTTCACGCTCATGGGTCCCGTCGCGATCATTCTGGCGGGCCTCTACATGATCACGCGGGGAACCCGTTCGGGCAAAAAACATCAGGAGACGCCGAACGGATGGAAAACGGTGGAACCGCCTCCTCCGCCTCCGTCGTCGCCTCCCCCGTCCTGGGAACCGCCCAATCCGTATGGACCCGGACCCGACCCCGGCGCCGGCCCCGGAATGAATGCGGGCATATCGTCCGGCGTGACGGGCGCGTCGGCGGGCGCCATGCCGGGCGGATCGGCGGGCGCGATCCCGGGCGCGGGGCGGCCTCCCGGCGGGGAAGTACCTCCTCCGCCCGGCGAAGCCCATCGCCGAAAGGGATGGAAGTCGTTCGGCCACAAGTGCGAGTGGAACCACGGCCACGACGGAACCTACGGGCACAATCACAGCCGGTTCATCGGCGACACGTACATCGGGCATGACCACTGGGAGCTCCGGCCGATGAACGTCTCCCATTTCATCGGCGACACGGTGCTGGATCTGACCAGGGCGCACATCCCGGTGGGGGAAACCAAAGTGCACGTCTCTTCGTTCATTGGGGACGTCAAGGTGTTTTTGCCCAACGATCCCGCCGTCGGCATCCAGGTGACCTCCAGCTGCCTGATCGGCAACGTGACGGTGCTCGACCGCAAGGAGGACGGGTTTTTCAACCAGGTGACGGTGGAGACGCCGGCCTACCACGACGTGCCCAAGAAAGTTGCCCTCGTGGTCAGCGCCTTCATCGGCGAAGTCCGCGTGATCAAGGTGGGCTGAGGGATGAGGCGGCTTTTCCGCAACGCGAAATGGCAGTGGACGTCATTTGCCGCGGCGTCCACCGCCGTTGTTTTGGCGATCGTCTATCTGGTCTGGTTCGCCGACGATCCGCTCCCTTTCGGGGAGTGGCTGGGCTGGTTCGCCGCGCTGGTGCTGGTAAACGTCGCCGTCGCCTATGTGATGGGGCTCCGCACCCAGCGCAAGCTGGACCAGGTGCAGCTGGCGCTCAAGCAGGCCGCGGCAGGCAACCTCGGCGTCCGGCTGCCCGAACTGGAGGGCGACGCCTTCGCCGGCGTGCATCGCGACTTCAACCGCCTGCTGAGCCAGCTGGAGGGCAGGCTGAAGCTCCTGCAGGAACTCGGGGAAAAAGACGTGCTGGAAGACGCGTCCGCCGTGGAGGCGGCGGTGCTGGAAGAGCGGCGCCGGTTGGCCCGCGATCTGCATGACACGGTCAGCCAGCAGCTGTTCGCGCTGCACATGTCGGCTTCCTCGTTGCCGGCGCTGCTGGAGCGCAACCGGGAGGAGGCCGGCCGGGTCATGCGCCAGCTGATCGACATGTCCGCGGCCGCCCAGCGGCAAATGCGGGGGCTGATCGCCCAGCTGCGGCCCCTCGAGCTGCAGGGACGCACCCTGTCCGACGCGCTGGATCGCTGGTTTCCCGACTATTGCCGCCAGAACGGCCTGCAGGGCACCCTCGACATCCAGCTGACCGGGCGGCTTCCGGAAGCCATCGAGCATCAGCTCTTCCTCATCGTGCAGGAAGCGATGGCCAACGTCGTCAAACACGCCGACGCCCGCACCGTCCGCCTGTTCCTGGGCGAAACCGGCCGGCAGGCGGTGCTCACGGTGGAAGACGACGGCGCGGGATTTCAGGCGGACCGGATCCGGGTGGGCTCCCACGGGCTTTCCACCATGCGGGAGCGCGCCCGCAAGCTGGGAGGGGAAGCGGAGATCGTCACGAAACCGGGCTCCGGCACCAGGGTCCGGGTGACGTTCCCCCTGTTTGAAACGGAAGCTGTACCGGAAGGCGAAAGGAGCGCAAATCCCGATGAGTGACGCGAAATCCGTCTGGAACGTACTGATTGTGGACGACCACGAAATGGTGCGCACCGGGCTGCGCACGTATCTCATGCTGGACGACCGATTCCGGGTGATCGGCGAGGCCGGTTCGGGCAAGGAAGCGCTGGAGAAGCTCCTCGAAGGCGGATACGGCGACGTCCCCGACATCATCCTGATGGACCTGATGATGCCGGAGATGGACGGCGTGGAAGCGACGCGGGCCGTCCTGGAGCGTTTTCCGGACGTGAAAATCATCATCCTGACCAGTTTCCTGGAAGACGACAAAGTGGTGGAAGCCATCGAGGCCGGCGCCGTCAGCTACGTGCTGAAGACGGTGTCGGCGGAAGAGCTGATCTACGCCATGCAGGGCGCGCTCCGCAACATGCCGGTGATGAGCGGGGACGTTTCCCAGGCCCTGACGCGGGGGCTTCGCCGGCGCACCGCGGAAGACGCGGACGAGGGCTTGACGGATCGGGAGCGCGAAGTGCTGATGCTCATCGCGGAAGGCAAGTCGAACAAGGAAATCGGCGAGGAGCTGTACATCAGCATCAAAACGGTCAAGACCCACGTGAGCAACCTGCTGATGAAGCTGGGCCTGGAGGACCGCACGCAGCTGGCCATCTACGCGCACCGGAAGGGCTGGGTGAAGGAAGTCCGCCCCGGCGGGTAAGCCCGACGGCTTTTTTCGTGAGAGTGACTTGCCCTCCGGCCGAAAAGGGTACCGACCGAGCGGTTCTGTCCGGGGCGTGGCTGGCGACAGCGATGTCGCGGCGGTTAACACGGCACGGCGATCAGGGCGGGGACACGGTGTCGGCATTTCGGCGGTCAACGGCGCGGCGGCATGGGCAGGCCTGAGGGTGCCGCCATTATGGCGGTTAACGGCGCGTCGCGCGGGGAAGAATGAGGGCGGAAAAAACCGCCGCGGACGGCGGAAGGAGGATGTCCGATGCACCTCATTCCCTCGGCGCTGACGGACCAGGAGCGGTCTTTCACGGAAGCCCGCGACGCGCTGGGCCGGTGCGGCTTTTCGCTGGGAGGCAACTGGGATTACGATCACGGCACGTTCGACTGCCCGCTGGATGAAGCGCGGAAAGTATGGCTGCGCCTTCCCTTTCACGTGACGGCGGGCGTCCTGGACGGGGAAGCGGAGGATCAGGGCACCCGCATCCGCTTCGACCCGCCGTTTGTCCTGAAGCATGTGTATCGCGAAGGACCGGATCCCGAAGCGATGGTCGGTTTGTCCAACGCGATGGTCGATCAGTTTCAGGAGCCTGCGGACCCGGACGCCCCCGTCGAACCGCATTGGGTGGAGCGGGCGCGGCACAAATTGCGGGAGGCGGAAGAAGCCTGTCTTTCCTGAACCCGCCGGCCGATATCCTTTCCCTCCGGGCACCGGTTTGCGCGCCGGTCCGGAGCCGAAACCCCCGGCATGTCCGGGGGTTTCGTTTCCGAACGGGACGCGGCGATTTTTTACTTTTCTTTCATTTGGGTTTAAGATGATTTTAAGGAAAGTGTACGAAAATTGGGGTGAAAACGAGGAACTGGCCCATCCACCTCGCAAGGGACAGGGGGAATCCACGATGGATGATCAAAACCGGAACAACGACGACTGGTATCGTTATCAGTACCGCTCCGACCAGCCGGAATCCCGGCGCCCGGAGAGCGACCCGGCGGGTTCGGGCGGCTGGACCGGAAACGATGCCGCAGGCGGCAGCCAATCCGACACGAGGCCTTCCTACGGCTATTCATCCCTTCCCGGCAGGAGCCTGGTGACGGGCAGCTCCGCTTACGGCGGGCAGACGGACAATCCCTACGGGGATAAGCCGCAAAGGCGCCCGTTTACCGTCTCGGGCGTGCGCTATTGGGAAGCGAAGCCCGCAAGGCGCAGATCGTTCCGCTCCGTGTTTGCTGCTTTTCTTGCGGGCGTCATCGTCATGGGAGGGCTCATGTTCGCGGCGGACCGCTATGACTGGTTCACGAGTCCGGCCGCCGGTCCGTTGCAATCGCCGGAAGTAAGGAACGACGTGCGGCCGGTCGTCGATTCGTCCGGCAGCTCCGGAAACAGCACCGTGGGCGACGTCGTGCGGCCCAACAACATCGCCGAAATTTTCGAGAAGGCCAATCCCGCCGTGGTCAAGATCGTCACCTACACGAAGACGACGAGCCGCTCGCTCAACCCGTTCCTGGAAGATTTCTGGTATTTCTTCGAAGACTATTTCGGCGGCCAGGACAACGGCGGATCGCTGCGGGAGACAGGCATGGGGTCCGGGTTCTTCTTCGACTCCAACGGTTACATCCTGACCAACCAGCACGTCATCGGCAAAGCGGACGAGGTCCAGGTGCAGGTGATCGGCTACCAGGAGCCGTTCAAGGCGCAGGTGCTCGGCACCAGCTATGAGCTGGATCTGGCGGTGCTCAAGATCGAAGGCAAGGACTTCCCGAGCCTGCCGCTGGGCGATTCGGACGAAATGAAAATCGGCGACTGGGTGATCGCCATCGGCAACCCGTACGGCTTCGACCACACGTTGACCGTCGGCGTGATCAGCGCGAAGGAGCGGCCGATCCCGATCAACGACGGCGGCCGGATCCGCCAGTACGAAAACCTGCTGCAGACGGACGCCTCCATCAACCCGGGCAACTCCGGCGGACCGCTGCTGAATCTGAAGGGCGAAGTCATCGGCATGAATACGGCGGTCAGCGCGCAGGCCCAGGGGATCGGCTTCGCGATTCCCACCAGCACAATCCTGGAAGTGCTGGATCAGCTGAAAAACAACGAACAGCCGCCCGCGCCGTTCATCGGGGTCAATCTGTTGAATCTGACCCCCGAGCTGGCGGAGCGCCTCGGCCTGGAAGGCACGGAAGGCTCGCTGGTGCAGGGCGTGCTGTACGGATCGCCGGCCTACGAGGCGGACATCCGGCAATATGACGTCATCACCGGCATGGACGGCCAGACCTACAAGACGCGGGAAGACCTCATGAAGGCCATCCAGAGCCGCAAGGTGGGCGACACCGTGACGCTGCACATCATCCGGGCCGGCAAGAAGATCGATGTCCAGGTGAAAATCGGCGACCGCAACGAATACGAAAATCGTTGAGCCGAGATGGATCCGCGGAAACGACCTCCCGTCCGCGCCGGACGGGACGGCGTTTCCGCTGCGCATTTTCCCGGATGCGAACGGATGGGGGCGTGGCATGAGACCGTACGTGGTGGTCATCGACGACGACGAAAAAATCACCTCGCTGCTCAGGCGCAGCCTCGCTTTTGAAGGGTACGAAGTGGCGACGGCGCCCAACGGGCGGGATGGGCTGAACCTGCTGGCCTCGCGGGAAGCCGACCTGATCATTTTGGACGTGATGATGCCGGAGCTGGACGGCTGGGAAGTCATCCGCCGCTTGCGCGAAGCGGGCGTCGCATCGCCGGTGCTGATGCTGACGGCGCGGGACGAGGTGTCCGACCGGGTGAAGGGGCTGGATCTCGGCGCCGACGACTATCTGGTGAAACCGTTCGCCCTGGAGGAGCTGATGGCCCGCGTGCGGGCGCTGCTGCGCAGGCGTCCGGAGCAGCGGGCGGAGGACGGACGGCTCCGTTTCGAGGATTTGACGATGGACGTCGAAGCCCGGGAAGTGTACCGGGGCGACCGGCGCCTGGATCTGACCGCCAAGGAATTCGAGCTGCTCCATCTGTTCCTGCAAAACCCGAAGCGGGTGCTGACGCGGGATTTTATCATGGACCGGGTGTGGGGGTACGATTACAGCGGCGAGTCCAACGTGCTGGAGGTCTACGTGGCCATGCTCCGCCAGAAGCTGGAAGACGGCGGCGGCAAACGCCTGATCCACACGGTGCGGGGTGCCGGCTACATTTTGAGAGGGGATCCGTGACATGTCCGTGCGCCTGAAGCTGACCTTGTGGTATTCCGGCCTGCTCACGGTGCTCCTTGTGGTGTTCGGCCTGGCCATCTACGGCGTCGTCTACCACAACACGATGCAGGAAATCAAGGACCGCCTGCGGAACGTGGTGGAGCGGATGGACGTGGGGCTGACCGTGAGCCCCGAGTTCCCCCTGCGGATCGACCTCGGCCTGGCCCCCCGCTCCTTCGACACGGCGACCATCGGCGTGCAGCTGATCAGCTATCTTCATGACGGCAAAGGCACCATCAGCGACTGGACCAACAATCTGGATCAATGGGGCAAAATCCGGTTCGACTACCCGAGCCGGGAGGAGGCGCAAATCCGCTTCGTCAAACGGAAAGCCGGGAGCTTCGACTTCCTGGTGTACGAACATCCGCTCTTCGCCGGGAACAAGAGCCAGCCGGTCGGTCTGCTCCAGGTGGCGGCTTACATCGGCAACGAGCAGCGCCTCTTCGCGCAGCTGAGGACCATCCTGTGGTTCAGCGGCCTGACCGGGGCTCTCGCCGCCTTCGTCCTCGGCATGTTTCTGGCGCGCCAGGCCCTGCGCCCGATAGAACGGGTGACGGAAGCGGCGGAGCAAATCCAGAGCGGCTCGGAGCTGGGATTGCGAATTCCCCGCGCAAAAACCAACGACGAAATCGGCCGGCTGACGGACACGCTGAACGAAATGCTGGCGCGCCTGGAACGCGCGTACCGCGAGCTGGAGGAATCCAACGCGGCCCAGCGGCGGTTCGTGTCCGACGCGTCCCACGAGCTGCGCACACCGCTCACCACGATTCGCGGCAACATCGACCTGCTGGAAAAAATCTGGGATTCCGGGGAAACCACATCGGAGCGGATGGAGATGGCCCGCGAGGCGATCCGCGACATCGCCGGCGAAGCCCGCCGGATGAGCAAGCTGGTGAACGACCTCCTGGCGCTGGCCCGCGCCGATGCCGGATTCCGCATCGAGCGGGAAGTAATCCCGCTGCTTCCCGTGGTGCAGGAAGCGGCCCGGAAAGCGGCGTTCCTCCCCCGCACCGCGGAGTGGCGCGTCGGACCGCTGGAGGCGCTGGAAGGCATCCGCGTGCTCGGGAACCGGGATTATTTGCTGCAGCTTTTGTTCATTTTGATCGAGAACGGCTTCAAATACACCCCTTCCGGGGAAGTGCGGCTGGAAGCGGTGCGCAAGGAAGGCTGGGTCGGCATCACCGTCGCCGACACCGGCATCGGCATGAACCGGGAAGAAGTGGGGAACATCTTCCAGCGCTTCTACCGCGCCGACGAATCCCGCGGCAAAACGTCCGGCACGGGCCTGGGCCTGTCCATCGCCAAATGGATCATCGACATGCACGAAGGAGCGCTCGACGTCCGCACGAAACCCGGGGAAGGCAGCGCCTTCACCCTCTGGCTTCCCGTGGTGGACGACGGCTTTCAAGCTCCCGGGGATTGCGATATAATGGCGATACAGCCCGGGACGGATGCCGGGTCCGAAGGGGCCGGCGAAGACGCATCGGCGAGTTCCGGGAGCTCCGGAGAACCGGACGACGCGCCCGCGCCGGACGAGACCCGGGGCCCGAGCGGCCCGGAAAGGCGGTGAACGCGGATGAAAGTCATCAAAATCTCTCCGCGCGGTTATTGCTACGGGGTAGTGGATGCCATGACGATGGCCACGCTGGCAGCCCGCAATCCGGATCTGCCCCGTCCCATATACATTCTCGGCATGATCGTCCACAACAGCCACGTGACCGAAGCGTTCAAGAAGGAAGGCATCATCACGCTGGACGGGCCGAACCGGCTGGAGATCCTGGAACAGGTGGACAAGGGCACCGTCATTTTCACGGCGCACGGCGTGTCGCCGCAGGTCCGCCGCCGGGCGCAGGAAAAGGGGCTCACGGTGGTCGACGCCACGTGTCCGGACGTCACCCGCACCCACGATCTGATCCGCGAGAAGGTCGCGCAGGGTTACGAGGTGATCTACATCGGCAAAAAAGGCCACCCCGAACCGGAAGGCGCCATTGGCATCGCCCCGGATCACGTCCATCTGGTGGAAAACGAAGCGGATATCTCCCGCCTGAACGTAAACGCGGAACGGATCGTCATCACCAACCAGACGACCATGTCCCAGTGGGATGTCCAGCATCTGATGAACAAATTGCGGGAAAACTTTCCCCAGGCGGAAATCTACAACGAAATTTGCCTCGCCACCCAGCTCCGGCAGGAAGCCGTGGCCGAACAGGCAAAGGAAGCCGACCTTTGCATCGTGGTGGGGGACGAGCGCAGCAACAACTCCAACCGGCTCGTCCAGGTCGCCCGGGAGATCGCCGGCGTGCCCGCCTACCGCGTGTCGGACGTGACGGAAATCCGGCGGGAATGGCTGGAAGGCGCCAAAACGGTGGCGGTCACCTCGGGGGCGTCCACCCCGACCCCGCTCACCAAGGAAGTGATCGACTACCTGGAGCAGTACGACCCCGACGATCCGGCCACCTGGGAAATCCGCCGGACGGTCAACATGGAAAAACTTCTCCCCGCTGTCCGGGAAAAATCCGCAAAATAAAACAACCGCTTCTACGGCCCGAAGAACATTCGGTCCGCGAGGAAACCAGCCGCACTCCGGTAATCCTCTTTGCGGGGTGAGGCAGCATTCCGGCGGACCGAATCATTTTTGTCGGTTTCGCGTCTAGGGCGCGCCGGTCCGGAGGGGGATGCCGGGCCGATCAGGGCATTTGCGTGTGTGCGTCGGATCCGATGGCTCAATATGTGCGATTTTTCGCACATATCAGGAATTCTCCGGGGGCGGTCGGGTCCATATATGCGGTTTTTCGTACATATAGGAGATATGCCGGGTCCGATCGGGACCATATGTGCGGTTTTTCGAACATATCGGGGAAGCACCAGGCCTGATCGGGGCTATATGTGCGATTTTTCGCACATATTGGAGATGTGCCGGGTCCGATCGGATCCATATGTGCGGTTTTTCGTACATATTGGGTGTGCACCTGGGGTCAGATCGGATGATATGTACGGTTTTTCGTATAAATCGGCGTTGCGTCAGGTCCGATGCACAAGTTTTTCGCACAAAATCCCTTGGCAAGGGGTTGCCCAGGTGTATATGGGAACCATCGACGGCCGAATCGTGAACTTTCTCGCAAAAAAGGGCGAGCGCGGACGTTTTCAGCCAAGATTCGACTTGACAGGAGACCATGAATCCCTTATAGTTACTTTATCGCTTAAAAGCGTATACGCGTCAAAGCGCACACGCGTCGAAGCAAAAAACAGGTGCGAGGAACAGGAGCGTGAGGGAGTTGATCGTGGTCACCAAGCCTTCCGTCACGGACGAGCGGATTGAGGAAATCGTCGCCTTCATCGAGAAGCACGGCGTCAGGGCGCACGTATCCCGCGGCACGGACCGGACGGTCATCGGCATCATCGGCAAGGCGGATCCGGTGCTCGCCGAACAGCTGCGTTCGATGAAGGGCGTGGAGGATGTGATCCGCATTTCGAAATCCTACAAGCTGGCCAGCCGCGATTTCCATCCGGAAAACACGGTGATCGAAATCAAGGGCGTCACGATCGGCGGCGACGAGCTGGTGGTGATGGGCGGCCCCTGCGCCGTCGAATCGCCGGAGCAGATCGACAAGATCGCGTACCTGGTCAAGGCGGCCGGCGGCCAGGCGCTGCGCGGCGGCGCGTTCAAGCCGCGGACGGGTCCGTACAGCTTCCAGGGCATCGGCGTCGAAGGCCTGAAGTGGATGAGGGAAGCCGCCGACCGGTACGGCCTGCTGACCATCACCGAAGTGATGACGCCCGAGTACGTGGAGATTTGCGCCCAATACTCCGACATGCTGCAGGTCGGCACGCGCAACATGCAAAACTTCGACCTGCTGCGCAAGCTGGGCACGGTGAAGAATCCGGTGCTCCTGAAACGCGGCTTCAGCGCCACGTACGACGAATGGCTGAACGCGGCGGAATACATCCTGGCGGGCGGCAATCCGAACGTGATGCTGTGCGAGCGGGGCATCCGCACGTTCGAAACCTACACCCGCAACACGCTGGACCTGACGGCCATCCCGGTCATTCACCAGCTCAGCCACCTGCCGGTCATCGCCGACCCGAGCCACGGCACCGGACGGCGCGAACTGGTGGAGACGATGTCCAAGGCGGCGGTGGCGGCGGGAGCCGACGGGCTCATCATCGAAATGCACTACGACCCGGACAATTCCATGACCGGCGACGGCGTGCAGTCGCTGTTCCCCGACCAGTTCGCGGCTTTGTGCAGGGACCTGGAAAAGCTGGCGCCGCTGGTGGGCAAGCGGTTTGACACGGCGAAGGCGCCGGCGGAGGCCTTTGCGAGCTGAAGCGGGTTTCTTGCCCGCTTCTTCGTTTTGCCAGCGCGGCGGGCGCCAAGGGCGCCCAAGGCGCCGTTCCGCCGGAATCACCGCCCGAAGCGGTATTCCGCGATCCGCTCGTAACTGGGGCGACGGCCGAGGTGCGAACGGAACAGGGTAAGGCGGTCCGCCGTCCAGACGGCACCGCCGGCGTGCCCGCGGGAGGAGGATGCGGCACCGGCCGAAGGCGGCGCGGCTGCCGGTCCGGCCGCTCCCGGAATGCCCGCAGGACTGGCCGGGAGCGATGCGCCTGCCGGGCCTGTCGTGAACGATGCGCCTGCGCCCGTCGGGCTTGCCGGCAGTGACGCGCTCGTCGGGCCGGCCGAGACCGCCTCCCGCCAGGCCGTCGCGACCGCCGCGGGGCTGCAGGCGGCGTTGCCGCCGCGCGCCAGCGTCACGTGCGGGCGGAACGGCCGCGGGTCCGTCCGGAATCCGGCCGCCGCCGCGCGTGAACAAAGATCGGCGTACAGCGCGGACAAGGCCCCTTGCGCCGGGCCGTCCCCCGTGCCGCCGCCCGACCGTTCCGCCACGCCGCACCACAGCACGCGCGGCGCCGAAGGCGGGCCGAAGGTGCCCGGCTCCGCAAGCTCCAACGCAATTGGCGCGGCGGAGGCGGCGGTTTCCCGGACGATGCGGCGCACCTCTTCCAGCCGTTCCACGGGCGTCTCGCCCAGGAACAGCAGCGTGACGTGGAGGTCGGCGGGATGCGTCCACCGGCTGAACGGAAGCCGTCCGGCCATGCTTTCCATGCGGGCGGCCAGCAAGGCGGAGACCTTGTCCGGCAGCGCCAGGCCGATAAAAAGGCGATAAGCGTTCATGATCGTCTCCCCTGCAATTTCGACAAACTCGTGACAACGGATCAGGCGGAGGGCTTATCCGGTTGTCCGGCATGTTGCCCTTTGCTATGATAAGCCTAACTTAAATGACAAGGTGGGTAAAGGGAATGGCCGCACAAGCTTCACGAGTCTACAACTTCAATCCCGGCCCCGCCGCGCTCCCGCTCGAGGCGCTGGAGAGGGCCCGGGACGAACTGACGGACTACGCCGGGACAGGCATGTCGCTGCTTGAAATGTCCCACCGGAGCAAGGAATACGAAGCGGTGCAACGGGATGCCGCCGCCCTGCTGCGGGAGCTGATGGGCATTCCGGAAGGGTACAAGGTGCTGTTCCTGCAGGGCGGCGCCAGCACGCAGTTCGCCATGGTGCCGATGAACCTGCTCCGCGAAGGCCGCAGCGGGGCCTATGTGGTGACGGGAAGCTGGGCGAAAAAAGCCCTCGCGGAAGCCAAACTGTTCGGGAGGACGGTGGCCGCCGCGTCTTCGGAGGCGGACGGCTGGACGCGCATTCCGTCCCCGAACGAGCTCGACGTCCCGGAAGACGCCGCCTATCTGCACATTACCACCAACGAGACCATTGAAGGAACGCAGTGGCGTGAATTCCCCGACGCCGGAGCGGTGCCGCTGGTGGCGGACATGTCCAGCGACATCCTGTGCCGGCCGGTGGACGTGTCCCGTTTTGGCCTCATCTATGCCGGAGCGCAAAAAAATATCGGTCCCGCGGGCGTCACCGTCGTCATCATCCGGGAGGACCTGATTCGCGAACCCGCCTTCCCCGTGCCGACGATGCTGCGGTACGACACGCACGCGAAGAACGATTCCCTGTACAATACGCCGCCCGCGTTCTCCATTTACGTGACGAAACTCGTCCTGGAATGGATCCGGGACAACGGCGGCGCGGCGGGGATGGAAGCCCGCGCCCGGGAAAAAGCCGAGGCGCTGTACAAGGTGATCGACGCGAGCAGCGGGTTCTACCGCGGCTGCGCGCAGAAGGACAGCCGCTCGCTGATGAACGTGACGTTCCGCCTGGCCACGGAGGAACTGGAAAAGCGGTTCCTCGAGGAAGCGGCGAAGAACGGCTTTGTCGGCCTGAAAGGACACCGCAGCGTCGGGGGGCTCCGGGCGTCCATCTACAACGGGGTGCCGACGGAACACGCCAAGGCCCTCGCCTCGTTCATGGAAGACTTCATGCGCCGCAACGGCTGATACCGCCGGAGGGAAGGGCATGCCGTTTCACATCGTGCTGGTGGAACCGGAAATCCCCGCCAACACGGGAAACATCGCCCGGACGTGCGCGGCAACGGGAACCCATCTGCACCTGGTCCGGCCCCTGGGCTTTTCCACCGACGACCGCGAACTCAAGCGGGCCGGGCTGGATTACTGGCACTCGGTAGTCATTCATTATTATGATTCGTTCGCGGAAGTGGCCGCGGCGCACCCGGGCGCCCGCTTCTTTCTGACCAGCACCCGGGCGAAAAGACTCTATACCGAGTTCCGCTTCCGCGACGGCGACTTCTTCGTCTTCGGCAAGGAAACAAAGGGGCTGCCCCAGGAACTGCTGGATGCGTATCCGGACACGTGCATGCGGCTGCCGATGACGGACCGGGTGCGATCCCTGAATCTGTCGAATTCCGCGGCGATCGTCGTGTACGAGGCGCTTCGCCAGAACGGATTTCCGGGTTTGGCGTGAAGTTCGCAATTTATTCAAACTTCATTTGATAATGGCAGGAAAATTCGTTCGAATGAAGAAAAAAATATATTATAATAATCAGTGTGGCAGATGATTTACGTGACGAAAATGCACAACAGACCACGATTGGAGGAACCGCGTTGAAACCTGCAGGCGTCGTACGGAAAGTGGATCAACTGGGGAGAATCGTTCTGCCGAAATCGCTGCGCAAACGGTATCAGATGAACGAGGGGGATCCGGTGGAAATTCTCGTGCAAGGCGACCAGATCATCCTGGAACGCTATCGCCCCCGTTGCGTCTTTTGCTCTTCGATGGAAGGCATTACGGAGTACAAAAACCGCTATCTTTGCGCCAAGTGCATTTCTGAAATGAAGGCTCTGTGAGCCAGGCGAAACCGTCCGGGCAATAAAAGCCGGATGTTCCCGCATAGGGGAATATCCGGCTTTTTGCATCCCCGGCATCATACGGATCATCAGGAAAGGGCGTCCGCGATAACGCGAAAATCAAAGACCCTTCGTTTTGTCGTCGTTGTAGGCCGCGGTCAAAATGGCGGTGATAAACAGCAGCATGACAAGGATGACGATCCAGAAACGATGCGAAAGCCCCAGAATATAATACGTGACATGTTCTTCCATTTTCCGCACCTCCACTGAGTCCCCTATATTATAACCAATCCCCCCGGAAAAAGAAAACGAAAATGTTGTGAACCCGCCATACAATGGGAGGGAGGAGGCTTTTGCCGTCCTCGCGGATCAGGGACGGGGGGAGCGCCGTGGAACGGTTGATCAACTGGATGGGGGGCTGGCCGAGGGACAGCCTGCTGACGGGAACGGAATGGGAGGAAACCCTGTACCGCGCCATCACCGCGGCCAGGGAGGGGCGGCTGCCGCCGGAGACGGCCGCGGACGCGGAAGAGACGTGCGCCCGCCTGGGACGGAGGCTGTGCGAGCGGGCGCTGGGCGCGCCGGACGGACTCGCCGTCGTCGCGATCACGTCCGGCGCCGACGAAGCGCTGCTCCGGCTGCTGTTTGCCTTCACGGAACCGGGCGACACGGTGCTCACCGACCGCCTGGCGGCCCGCCCGGCTTTGCAGCTGTTTCGCCGGATGGCCGTCCGGACGGTGGTCGTGCCGGGAGACGAAAGCGGCATGGACCCGGAAGCCCTGCTGCCGGCGCTCACCCGGGAGAAGCCCGCCTTCGTTTACGCGTCGCCGGTGTGTCCGGATCCGTCCGGACGCCGCTGGGACGACGAACGGCGCCGGGCGCTGGCGCATCTGTGCGCCTGGGCCGGCGTTCCCCTCGTGCGCGACGACCGGCAGCTGGCCCTGGCCGGCCCGCCCGGTTCGTTCGAGGCGGAACGGGACGCCGGGGCGGAGGTCTATTCGGTGGGGCAGGTGCCGCCGGGATTGTATCCCGGCCTCCGCCTCGGCTGGATCGCTTCCCTCGCCCCGGAGGGAACCGGCAGAGCCAGGCCGCCCCGCCGTTTCGAAGGCCCGGAGGCGGGCGTCGCGGCCCAACGCTTGCGGGCGGCCGTCCACGGAGCGGCGCTCCGCTGGCTCGACGATCCCCGGTCGCACGGCCACTGGGAAGCGTTCCGCAAGCGGTGCCGGAGCCGGCTCCGGCTGTTTCTGCAGTCCCTGGAGACGGCGGCCCTTGCGGGCTGCGGCTGGATCGAGCCGGACGGCGGCATGCACGTGTGGATCCGCCTGCCGGAAGGGCTGGAGGGGGAAGCGATGCTCCGGGCCGCCTGGCGAAAGGGGCTGTTGTTCCAGCCGGGATCGGGCTTTTACGCGGCGAGGCCCGAGCGGAACGCCATCCGGGTGACGCCGGTGCATACGCCCGAGGCGCAGATGGCGGAAGGCGTGCGGCGGCTGCGGGAGTCGGCGGCGGAACTTCTCGGTCGCTGGTCCGGAGGCTGAGGCGGAAGAGAACGCCGGATGCCGTCAATATCGCTTGTCACCGGGCATAGGATGGTAATGTGTCCGGCGAAAGGGGGAGAAGGGCCATGGACATTTTTCAGCGTATTGCGGAATACCGGGCCGAGAGCGCGAAACTGGCATGGTCGGGCACGTTCCGGGACTACATCGAGCTTCTTCGCCAGGATCCGTCCCCGGCGATGACGGCGCACGCCCGCGTCTACGAAATGATCATATCCCACGGCGTGGAGGAAGTGGACGGGCGCAAGCGCTACAAATTTTTTGAAGAGGAAATTTTCGGACTGGACCGGACCATCGAGAAGCTGGTCGAGGAATATTTCCACTCCGCGGCGCGGCGGCTGGACGTCCGCAAGCGCATCCTGCTCCTCATGGGGCCGGTCAGCGGCGGCAAATCGACCATCGTCACCATGCTCAAACGGGGTCTGGAGAGGTTTTCCCGCACGCCGAAGGGCGCGGTGTACGCCATCAAGGGATGCCCGATGCACGAGGAACCGCTTCATCTCATCCCCCACGAACTCCGTCCGGATGTGGAAAAGGAGCTGGGGGTGCGCATCGAGGGCAACCTTTGTCCGTCCTGCCAGCTGATGGTGAAGACGGAATACGACGGCGACATCGAAAACGTGCCCGTGGAGCGCGTGCTCATCTCGGAGGAAAACCGCGTGGGCATCGGCACGTTCAGCCCGTCCGACCCGAAATCGCAGGATATCGCGGACCTGACGGGAAGCATCGACTTTTCCACCATCGCCGAGTACGGTTCGGAGTCCGACCCCCGCGCCTACCGGTTTGACGGCGAGCTGAACAAGGCCAACCGCGGCATCATGGAGTTCCAGGAAATGCTCAAGTGCGACGAGAAGTTCCTGTGGAACCTCCTGTCGCTGACGCAGGAAGGCAATTTCAAGGCGGGGCGGTTTGCGCTCATCAGCGCCGACGAGCTCATCATCGCCCACACCAACGAGGCCGAGTACCGGGCGTTCGTCGCCAACAAACGCAACGAGGCGCTGCTGTCGCGCATGATCGTCATGCCGATTCCCTACAACCTGAAGGTGTCCGAGGAAGAGAAAATCTACCGCAAGCTGATCGCCCAGTCCGACATGTCCCACGTGCACATCGCCCCCCACACGCTCCGCGCGGCGGCCATTTTCTCCATCCTGACGCGGCTGAAGGAGTCGAAGAAGCAGGGGATGGATCTGATCAAAAAAATGCGGCTGTACGACGGCGAGGAAGTGGAGGGGTTCAAGCCTTCGGACCTGCAGGAGATGCAAAACGAGTTCGACGAAGAGGGCATGTCCGGCATCGACCCGCGCTACGTCATCAACCGCATCTCCAGCGCCCTCATCAAGCACGACCAGCCGTGCATCAACGCCCTGGACGTGCTCAGGGCCCTGCGCAACGGGCTGGACCAGCATCCCTCGATCACCCGGGAAGAGCGGGAAAAGTACCTGAATTTCATCTCCATCGCGCGGAAGGAATACGACGAACTGGCCAAAAAGGAAGTGCAAAAAGCCTTCGTCTATTCCTTCGAGGAGTCGGCGCGCACGCTGTTCAACAACTACCTGGACAACATTGAGGCATACTGCAACTGGACGAAGATCAAGGACCCGCTCACCGGCGAGGAGATGGATCCGGACGAGCGGCTGATGAGCTCCATCGAGGAGCAGATCGGCGTGTCGGACAACGCCAAAAAGGCGTTCCGCGAAGAAATCCTGATCCGCATGTCCAGCTACGCCCGCAAGGGCAAGACGTTCGACTACCACACCCACGAGCGGCTCCGCGAGGCCATCGAGAAAAAGCTGTTTGCGGACCTGAAGGACATCGTCAAAATCACCACGTCCACCAAAACCCCGGACGAAACGCAGCTGAAGCGGATCAACGAGGTCACGAAGCGGCTGATCGACGAACACGGCTATTGTCCCGTCTGCGCCAACGAACTGTTGCGTTACGTGGGCAGTCTTCTCAACCGGTGAGGGATTGTCCATTTTCTTTTTTTGAATATCAAGTTGCCTCAGCAAATCCTTCACATGCGAACATTTGTTTGATATATTATATACAAACGAATGTTCGGGAGTGGTTGTGATGGCACAACAAGAAGCGATGACGTTAAAGAGATTTC